>Ga0116217_10000062_pt1 | contig 128743 bp, 90 predicted proteins | sample Sb_taG_6_FD_89697 | JGI IMG/M metagenome (GOLD analysis project Ga0116217, IMG submission 89697) | Peat soil microbial communities from Weissenstadt, Germany - Sb_50d_4_PS metaG | ecosystem: Environmental > Terrestrial > Soil > Wetlands > Peat | place: Germany: Weissenstadt | collected 2010-09-21
CTGCGCCGCCTCGATGTGACCCCGGGCATCACCGGCCTGTGGCAAGTGCAGGGCCGCCAGGATCCCTCTTTTGCCAGCTATGTATCGCTCGATGTGACGTACATCGAAAACTGGAGCATCTGGCTGGACTTCAAAATCATCATGCGCACCATCGGCGTCGTATTCGCCGGCACGGGCACATAACGCGCACCCGCGTTTCCTTCAGGCTGGATTGATTTTCTGGACGGGATACCGCTCGAACTCTTCAGCTTGCTCGCTGATCACGGCCGCCTGTCGTTCCGGGGCGTCCGGCCGGACCACGCGCTCCGTCCGCGGTTGCGGATTGCGCTTCACGCGTAGATTGTTGATCGCGTATTCGATGTAGGGCGATTTCAGCTCCGGATCCTTGCCCAGGAAGCGGCATGTGGCTGTCACCTGGTCAAGGATGAATGTCGGCTGGTACCCCGCAAGCTCAAGGCCTTTTTCCTTGGTGATCATATAGACGATGAAGTTGAAGACTTCATCGGAGAGAGTCATCGAGCGCGCCTCGCACTCCCGGTCAAAGATGCGGCGGAACTGATCGACGGTCGGCGGCCCGACCTCGATTTTGTACGGGAGCCGGCGCAAAAACGCAGGGTCCATCAGGTCTTCCGGGTCGAGGTTGGTGGCAAAGACCACAATCTCCTCGAACGGGATGCTGAAGCTCGCCCCCGTGCGCAATTTCAAGTAATCGAACCGGCTCTCCATGGGCACGATCCAGCGGTTCAGCAGGTCGCGCGGGCTCACGAACTGGCGGCCAAAGTCATCGATCAGGAAGCAGCCGCCCAGCGCCTTCATGTGCAGCGGCGCCTCGTAGAAGTGGCCAACTGGATCATAGCGAAGGTCCAGCATATCCAGCGTCAATTCGCCTCCGGCCATCACGAAGGGCCTCCGGATTTTGACCCAGCGCCTGTCATACGTTTCGCGCTTGAAGCTCGCAAAGTCAGGGTTTTCACCCTTCTTTGTTTCCGGGTTTGCCTGCACGTGGATGCGCGGATCGTAGAAACGAATGATCTGTCCCTCGACCATGATCGCGTAGGGAACGTGAATCAACTCCTGGTAGACGCTGGCGAAGCACAGTGCCACTGAAGTTTTGCCGTTCCCCGGTGGCCCGTAGAGCAAGATCGCCCGGCCCGAGTTCAGTGCCGGTCCTGCCTGCTCCACGATGCTCTGTTCGATCGTCAACTTACGGATCGCATCCGTGACCCGGTCCATGGTGACGCGCTCATTGGTTGGCTTCTGCAGGTTCACTCGCTCAATGAACTCTGCCAAGGGCACTGGCGCAGGCCCGATGTATCCGGACCGCTGAATCGCATCGAGTGTCCACCGCTTGCCCTCATCCGTCATCGCATAGCGCATGTCCAGGATGCTGTCTGAGGTGTGGGCACCGAGCGTGTAGATCAATTGCCGCTCGATCGCCATGCGCGCCAGGTCCATTACAACTTGCTGAGGCAGCTTGATGGCGTCGGCGATCGGCCCGAGCTTTTCCAGGCGACCCGAAAAGACGATCTTCATGAAGATTGCCAGGAGATCGGTGTCGTTGATGCCGGTCTCTGCAACGTTCTTGGGCTCCTGCGGGACCTGGTGGATATAGCGCTCAATTGTGCGCTGGTCGATGACGCCGAGCGCAACCAGGTTATCGCCCAGGTCCCCACCCTGGACGATTTGCTGGGCCAGAGCTGCATCCACGTCATCTTTTGTGACGAGTTTGGCCCGAATTAGCAGCTCGCCTAATTTCATTTGCGGCTCGATGGTGCGCTCCCGACGATCGAACTGTCTTTTCCTGAAAGAATTCTCGACCGACCCGGCGTGCATCTTTAGAATGGGTCAATTAGTTACGAACTTGATTCTAGGTGGTTACTTTAGAGCAATAAATCCCTCTTTTGGGGGGTCAAAGCCCCTCTAATGTCCTGTCTTTTGACCAGTTTCCACCACAAACAGCCGATTGTCCGAGCTTGGATGGGGGCGGACAACCCATCTTCAGCACGGCGGGTGGTGGTCAGACGCAGGAATCGGTTCTTCTAAAGCTCTGCATAGGTCCTTCGAAATGAAGGGGATCAGGGCGTGGCCGTGTTGCGGTAAACGGGCATCGAAAGGATGTTGTCCCACCATATAAACTGGAAGTGTGAAGATCGCACTGGCCCAGATAGACCCCACGGTCGGGGATTTCACCGGCAACCTGGAGAAGATTGTCGCCACCAGCCGCCGCGCGGCTGAACAGGGCGCACGGCTTACCGTCTTCTCAGAACTTGCGATCTGTGGCTATCCCCCAGCCGATTTTCTCGAAAAGCCGAGTTTTCTCGCGCGCTGCCGTTCGGCGGTTGACGAGCTTGCTGCAGCCACAAGCGATTTACCTACGGCGGTCCTGGCAGGAGTGGCGCTGCCGTCCGAGGCGCACGACGGCCCCCCCGGGGGCCCCGCAGAAAGGTCTTCTTCGGTGGGGTGCAAGCCGGCGTTCAATGCTGCCGTCTTTCTCGATCGCGGACGCCTGCTTCTTGAGCAACACAAGCGCCTGCTGCCGTTTTACGACGTGTTCGACGAGCAGCGCTACTTTTCGCCCTCTGGCCCACAGAAAGTGATCGAATTCGAAGGCATCCGCGTGGCGGTTACCATTTGCGAGGATGCCTGGAACGACAAGAATTTCTGGCCGCGCAGGCTCTACCTGGTGGACCCCATGGAAGAGCTCATGCGCCAGCATCCCGCACTGCACATCAACCTTTCTTCGTCGCCGTTCTGGCATGGCAAGCGCGCCATCCGCCGCGAGATGCTTGCGGCCATCGCCCGCCGCGATGAGATTCCGGTGCTGATGTGCAATCAGGTGGGCGGCAACGACAGCCTGATCTTTGACGGTTCCTCGCTGGCCCTCAGCGCAGGCGGTGAGCTGATTGCGCAGGCGGCGTCATTCGACGAAGACCTTGTCATCGTCGACCCGTGTCATGCGGCGCCTGTGACGGTTCCCGAAGACGACGCGACTGAGGCGGCCTACCGTGCATTGGTGCTGGGCACGCGCGATTATGTGCGCAAATGCGGGTTCCGGAAAACCGTCGTGGCGCTGAGCGGGGGCATCGATTCGGCGCTGGTGGCGGCCATCGCCACCGAGGCGCTTGGCGCGGAAAATGTGCTCGGCATTGGCATGCCCAGCCCCTATTCTTCCGAGGGTTCCATCGACGATAGCCGTCGCCTCGCCGCCAACCTCGGCATTCGCTTTGAGACCATCGGCATCAGCGATCTGTTTCGAGACTTCAATCACGCGCTAGCGCCGCTCTTTGCCGGAATGCCCGCCGACATCACGGAAGAGAACATCCAGCCGCGCATTCGAGGTACGCTGCTGATGGCGCTGTCAAACAAATTCGGCGCACTGGTGCTCACCACCGGAAACAAATCCGAGATGGCCGTCGGCTATTGCACGCTTTACGGCGACATGGTGGGCGCCCTTGCCGTCATCGGCGATCTCGTCAAGACGCGCGTCTACGCGGTTTGCCAGTGGCTCAATCGCGAGCGCGAGATCATTCCTGCACCCATCCTCACCAAGCCGCCCTCGGCGGAGCTGCGCCCCGGCCAGATGGACACCGATTCGCTCCCGCCCTACGAGATCCTCGATCCCATTGTGGAAGCGTACGTTGAGCGCTACGAGACACCCGAGCGCATTGCCGCGGAGCACGGTTTTCCGCTCCACCTCGTCCAACAAGTGGTGCGCCTAATTGAGCGCTCTGAGTACAAGCGCCAGCAGGCCGCTCCAGTTCTGAAGGTGACTGCCAAATCGTTTGGCATGGGCCGCCGCTTTCCCATCGCGGTCAAGGTTCAGGTGTGACCGGAGCCCAGGTATTAAGCTAAGTTCAGGGAGTTTTCCCGCAACCGAAGGAGAAGAGCTTGATTCGTCAGACCACCCGTTTTCTCGGCGCCGCTGCGCTAATCGCCTTGTTTGTGCCCGCACTTCGCTCCACGGCCCAGGAACATGTACCGCCCGCGCCTGCATCGGCTTCTCAACAAACGCCATCCGCGCCGGAGCAGCCTTCCGCGACCCAGCAGACGCAGGTCCCGGAGCCCTCGGCGCCTGCACCTACGGGTCCTCCCAAATTTCCTGCGCCCGATCCGGCGAACTTTACCGCAACCTCGCCCACCAAAGAGGTTGTCGATGCCTTCCTTCAGGCCAACTGGGGTTATGACGAAAACCGGATGTGGCAAACGCAGGCAGTTCTGAAGACTCCGGTGGACGGAGTGAGCAAAGTGGTGGTTCTCATCGGCGATAAGACCGGCAAGCAGAAGCCGGCAGTTCTCTCGTTCTTTACGCTCCCCGACGGCAAGCACATCATCACGGGAGATCAGATCATCGCCTTCGGTGAGCATCCGTTTGCCGACGCGCGCCAGCAGCTCCAGCAGCGTGCCGATGGCCCCTATCGCGGGGCGGCCACGAAGGATCTTGAGTTGGTCGAGTTCGCCGACTTCCAGTGCCCCCATTGCAAGGAAGCGCAAGCCAATATGGATAAGCTTGTCACCGACTATCCCAAGGCGCGCATCGTCTTTCAGAATTTCCCGATTCCATCCATCCATCCTGAATCAATGACGGCAGCCGAATACGGACTTTGCGTAACCAAGCTCGGCGGCAGCAGCGCGTTCTTCCAGTACGCGTCTGCGGTATTTGATGGTCAGGATGGCCTCGCCACTCCCGATGGGACTACGTTGACTCTCAACAGCGCGGTGACCAAGGCCGGGCTCGATCCGACCAAGGTCTCGGCTTGCGCCGCTGCGCCGGAGGTCAAAGCCAATGTGGACGCCTCAATCAAGCTGGGCACTGACCTTGGCATCAGCGAGGTGCCCACGCTCGTTGTCAACGGCCGCCAGATTCCGGCGAACGCGCCCTACGATGTGCTGAAGAAAATCATCGATTACCAGGTGAAGGCCGACAGCGTCGTCGTCCAGTAAGAAATCTGGCGAACTCATTACCCATTTAACGAGATGGCGCCCCGTCCTGGTTTCGCCAGGGCGGGGTCGATGTGCACTCCTTCCTTCACTTCGACGGCTTCAGCAAACTCACCGGGCAACTGGCGCTCGTGGACGCAAAGACAGGGTTGGCGTTGTCATCTAGAGCCGTCATGAGCTTGCCGTTGACCGTCACCGTTCCGGAGCCGGCAAGCGACCCATCCGGCTGAACGTTGAGACTGAAGGGATTCGTCCCATTCTTCACAGCAACAACGATCTTCCCTCCCTGAAGCGAAACATCGTACGGCGTCAGAATGTGCGCCTGGGAACAATCCAGAACAGTACTCCCATCGTTGAATTGAATCTTGAGCCCACCAGCAGACGCGAAGACGCCTGTCATGCGTGGTCCCGGGGGGAGCATCAGTTGCTTGGGTGCGTTCCCGGACATCGTGTCGAGAACCGTTCCAATCGCGGATAGCACAGTGGGCGTGCTGGACGGAAGACCCGGGTCCACAGCCACTGCGGGTCCGGGCGTGAGCGAGCCGACATTGCAATGCGCTGTGATCGGACTGTAGATCGGCACCTTCGAGACCACGACGCCGGTCTTCACATTTGTTGTTACTGTGTACCCGGTGATCTTCTGGCCGGTTATGTCCTGAGAGACAGGTCCCACCGCTTTTCCATCCAGTCCCAGGGTGACGAGAAGTGGTTGCGGTTGATTGGCAATCTTGATCAGGTATTTGCCCCCTGATTCGCTGACTGAGTAATTGTGGCTACCATTCACCATCAGGCCACAGGGGCCTATGTTCACTCCGCTGTCATCGAAGGTGAAGCCCAACCCGCTTTGGGCTGTGAACGTTCCGAGAACGACGAGGCCGGCCTTGCCTGAACTCATTAGCGCGCTCACATCGATGCCCATCATCTGCTTCATGCCTTCGGACATCCCTGCGCCCACGCACTGCAACCCGGTGCCGCCCAGCTCAAAGCAGCGCCGTATTGCCAATTGACTTGGATCGCTCGTCGGCGGCAACTGCTGCGGATTCGTGCCCGGCTGCTGGCCGCCCGACATTTTGTTGGAGGTCTCCCATAGCTGTTGTATGGTCGGCATCTTAAAAGTCTGAAACAACGAGGCCGTAAAATCAGAATTGCCGGCATAAGCATCCTGCGGGTTCGTCGTCGACTTCGCCAGATTGTTGTAAGCGTTAAAGTAGTTGGTAACGATGCGCGCTTCGTCGGGTGTTAATTGGTTTTGAGCCATGCGCGGGCCGGCCAAGGCTACGATCATCTGCGCAAACTCACGCAGTGCGGTCAACTGGCGATACGCCGTATCCTGCGCGCTCGAGCCCTTCAGTTGAGCCATAATCTGGTCCACCGTCGGAAATTCCTTCAAGTACGGCGGATTGAAGGTCTGCTGTGCACCCGCAGCCGGTGCGGCCGGCGGGCTCCCCGCTTGCGGCTTCGCATTCGGGGCATTCGTGCATCCCGCAAGCCTCCCTGTCATTGAACTCCACGTGCTGTCCATTGACGTGACCAGGTTGCCGTTCTGCTTTTCGACTGTCTCGCACCACTGGTCAGCGCGGTACGGCTTGCACGTCGTCACAGTGTAGGTAATGCCGTTGGCGCAAACGTACGGTGAATTGAGAATCGGGGGAGCCTGGCCGAGGGCAGCGACACCGGCCAGGCACATCGCGAGTTCCGCAAATACAGCCCAAGCCAAATGTGAGGTGTACCGCTTCAAGCTTGCAGAACTCTCCGAAGCGCGTTCTCTTCTGCCTCTCGTCAAACAACGTAAGCTCCGCATGCATCCTCCTCTGACACAACCTGGCATTCGCGCCCCGCGCCATGAGCGTTGGCGCTGCCCTGTGCGAAATTCGAAACGCCTGGCCCGTCGCAACCCCAGGATTTTTACGATTGAGACCAACCGATGGCATCTTGCTTGTGCAGGGGGGAAGTGATCCCAAGTGTAGCAGCTCGCGGTCTTCGGCGAAAGCGTGAATCCGCCTACTGCGTCGTCCGCTCCACCCTCAGCATCGCCGTGTGGCCGGCCGCTTGTGTGCCGCGCACGACGTGCGGCGTCATGATGATCACGATCGTCGCGTAATCATTCTGCAAATCTTTTCCCGTGACATTGTTCAGCCCCGGAATCTCGCTGAGCCCGGGCGTGCCGCTGATGGCCATGCTCTGCGACTTGTCGACTTCGGTGGCGATCACCGTTGCCTCGCCCTCCTTGAGGGTCACCACGCCGGAGTACGCCCGATGATTGAGCACGGGATTGCCATCGATCATCTGGCCAGACAGGGCATCGAGCTTCATATCGATGCTCAATGCGACGCTGTCGTTGCGCAGGACCTTGGGCGATGCCGTAAGGCTCAGCCCCAGATCCTGATACTGCACCATGGGTATGTTTGGCGTGGATGTGGCCAGTGAGGAGAGCAGCGAAGTGAGGCTGCTTGACGTCCCCGCTCCGGTGAGGCCTGCAAGACTCGAAAGGTTCGGCGACAGGCTCGAATAGGATGAGGTCTGGATGGGATATCGTTCACCTTCTTTGAAAGTCCCCTCCTGGCCATCCTGAAGGCGAAGCTGAATGTTGTCCAGTTCTCGCGAATCAGAGGTATTCAGATTCAGATTGAACGTCGTTGTGCCCGGTGCCAGCGCCGATTCGGTGAGTCCGCCGCCAAACAAGGCGAATCCGCTGGAGAGCAGCGGGCTTGAAGCCTGGCCCGAGGCGATGAGGATTCCCAGAATCGCCAGCGGATCATTGGGCGCGGCCAGCCCCGACGAGATGATCTGCTGCACCAGGCTCTGGTTCGAGTTCAGCAGCGACTGTTCCTCGGCAAAAACGTTGAAGGCGGAGATCGTTTGTGGAAACTGCGTTCCTGTGTTGCGATTGCTGGTATGCGCCACCTGGATCATTTTCATATCGATCACTACCTGGCTGCGCCCTTCAACCAGATCCTGCATGGTGGTGTTGAATGCGTTGAGCGAGAGTGCAGGTGCACGCAACGTGATTGTGTGTTCCTGTGGCGAAAGTTGGACCTGCTTCAGCGCGAATACGTTTTTGGCGATGCTCTGCACTTCATTCATCTCGTCGTCACTGAGCCCTGCCAGGTAGACCGTCTCCATCTGTTGCGGAGTAAAACGCTGACGATTGTCGGCGGTGTCGGCTGCCACAACCACGTGATGCGCATCGAGCGGAACATAGAAAGTGTTGGTCAACAGTCCCAGGATGCGCGCGGCCTCTGCGAAGTCCGCGTCATCCACGTCAAGCCGCACCTGAATCGAGCGCACGCTGTCATCGACCATCGCCATCACCCCGTACGCCTTGAAGACTTGATCAATGATCTGGCGCTGGTCGGTGCGGAGGTGAAAGCTGCGCGGACCGGGAGCAGGTAACAGCGGCTCCGTGTTGGCGATCTTGTTTGCGCTTTGCCCGTAGAGAGATTCCGGCTGGCTGTGCGCTGCCTCGTCGGCCAGTTCGTCGAGATGCTGGCTGACTTCAAAGTTTGTGGGGTCGAGGGCGCGGGCGCGAGCCAGAGCGACGCGTGCGCCGGAGTCATTGCCCAGGAGGCGGTCTTTGGCTACGGCTTGAATCAACGCCTTGACCTCATGGCCGCGAGCCACGCCCGCCGCCAAAGGGTAATCCCGATTTGAGGGATCGAGAGCCGCAGCCTTTTCGAATCCCTGCATTGCCTCTTCAAACTGGCGATTGACAAACAGTTTGCTCGAATCGAGATACAGCTTTGCCGCGCGATCCTTGTCTCGATCTCGCACGTGTTTCGTCTGCTCTGGCGGAGCGGGAATCTCCGCCGCCGGCGCCTGGCTGTTCGGTGCGCCCTGGCTTGCGGCGGTGCTTTGGTTCGTAGATGAGCTTGTGCCGGCGGTCGGCGGCTGCGCCGCGGTTTGCGCATGCAGGACGGATGCAAACGCCATTGCGAGCACTCCCGCAGCACATCGCATTGCCAGCGCCCGCGAGGTAACGCATATCGAAAGCCGGATTGGCGGTCGCCGGATCTTCATGTCGCGCTTTGGATGGTTGCCAGCAGGTCTGCCAGCGAGGAGACGCAGGCATCCGGACGGCATTCCAGTAACTGGTCGAAGCTGCTCCTGCCAGTGGCCACGGCAATTACGGATAGGGAATTAGCGCGCGCCGCCTCAATGTCGCGTGGCGTGTCGCCCACAACGCAGATCTTCATCGCGGAACGGCGCCGGGGCGCGGCCAGCTCACGAGCCTTGTGCGCTGCCTGCCTCACCAGCTCCGCGCGGATCGGCAACTGATCACTGAAGCCGCCAAAGCAGAACCACTCGCGCAGGCCGGCCTTCTCGATTTTGATCCAGCCGATGGCCTCAAGATTACCCGAAGCTACTCCGAGCAAAGCGCCCTTCTGAGCAAGATGGCCCAGAACCTCGGCCACTCCCGGCATCACCACCGGCTCCAGTTCGTGCCGCCTCTCAGCGACGCAGTTTCGCATCGACTCCAGGATGGCGTCGTATTGCTGCTCCAGCACTTCGCTTGGAATCCCCGCCTGGCGGCAGGCCTCGCGCAGAATTGCCGTATCGGTATTGCCCTGCAATTGCACTCCAGCCAGCGTAATCTCGAAGCCCGTTATCCGATGCACGCTCCATGGCACCGAGTCCACGTGAATCCGGTCGCGGCTGCGCAGCAGGGTGCCGTCTATATCAAACAGGTATGCGTCCTGCCCGTCCCAGTCGAAATCAGGCTCGATTGCGATACGGGCGTCAGTCGTCTGCTGCGTTTTCAACATGATTGCGGGCTGCGCCTTCAGCCCTGGCGATAGCCTTGGCGAATGGCGCTATAAACAGGACGTTCGCTCCGGGGCGGACGCTTGAGCCCGGCACGCACATCGGCCAGCTCCAGGCCCAGATCGGCCATGGCGCGGCTCAGGGTATTGCGATGCATGCCCAGTTCTTCTGCAGCCTTGCACTGATTGCCGCGGTGCGCTATCAGAACTTCACGCAGATACTGCCGCTTGAATTCCCGCACCGCTTCCTCGTAGCGGATTCCGCTTGAGTGCATTTGCGTCACCAGGATGTCCAGTTCTCGTCTCACGCGCGCCCCTCTTGCTCATCTCGATCCATTAGTGTAACTCGTGCTTTTCTGCTTTGCACAATACCCCTTTAGGATGGGCCATTACCAGGGTGCATCCATTCGGGTGATTTGTGCTCTATATCCTTCAAGCCATTGCGCACCTTGTCGCCCAGTTCCCCCGGAGTCACATGCGTGCTCAGGTGGCATGCTCCAAAAAACATTTGCGGCAGCCTGGCCTCCGCCAGCCATTGCTGTCCCGGAAAGAAGGCGACCGTCACCAGGACGCAGACCATCACCAGCAAACCGCCCTGCAGAAATCCCAGAACCGCACCACCGAGCTTATCCAGGCAGCCCAGGCCCATCCACTTGATGGTCTTTGCCAGGATGCCGCCAACCAGGTTCGCGATCGCCATCACCAATAGCGCGATCACCAGAAACCCAATCACATTATCAATGGCCTGAACGGGCACAATCGGCTTGAGCATGGCGGCCACGCGCCCGTAGTTCCAAGCGGCCAGCGCAAGGCCCAGCACCAGGCCTATCAGCGAACAGGCCGAGCGAAAGAATCCTTGCGCCAACCCGCCCAGTGTCGACACAATCAAAACGCAAATGATTGCCAAATCCACCCACGACATAATTTTTCTCCGTCGTCGGCCTTACGAGTGCATCTCGCGTCCGGTCAATCGCCGGAAGGCTTCATAGTATTTGGCCCGCGTGCGCTCCACCACTTCGTCTGGTAAGCCCGGCGCAGGCGCCTGCTTGTTCCAGTGAATTTCTTCCAGGTAGTCGCGTACAAACTGCTTGTCAAATGAAGGCTGAGCGCCTCCGGGCTTCCAGGCATGCCCGTCCCAGAAACGCGATGAATCCGGTGTCAATACCTCATCGGCAAGGATAATCCCTTCCGCCGCTTTGCCAAACTCAAATTTTGTGTCCGCCAAGATCAGGCCGCGAGACTCGGCATGAGCCGTCGCTCGCTGATAGATGGCCATGGTCAGCCGGCGCAACTCTGAGGCCACATCCGCGCCTACTGCCTTCTCCACGGCGGCATACGAGATATTCTCGTCATGCTCGCCGCCTTCGGCCTTGGTGGCGGGTGTAAACAGGGGTTCGGGCAACCGCGAACCGTCCAGCAGCCCCGGGGGCAGGGGAATGCCGCAAACTGCTCCCGAAGCGCGATAATCCTTCAAGCCCGAGCCGGTAAGGTAGCCGCGCACCACGCACTCCACGGGAAACATCGCTGCCCGCTTCACCAGCATCGCGCGGCCGTCCAGCTGGTCCGCGTACGATTGCAACGAGGCAGGGAAGTCCTTCACATCCGCGGTAATCAGATGGTTGGGCACCAGTTCCTTGAGGAGGTCAAACCAGAAAAGCGAGATTTGGGTAAGGACTTTGCCTTTATCCGGGATTCCCGTGGCCAGAACGTGGTCGAACGCGGAGATGCGGTCTGTGGCTACAAGCAGCAAAGCACCGTCTACGGCATATAAGTCACGTACTTTACCCCTTCCAAGCAGCGGAGTGGGGCCCAGGTTTGTTTTAAGTAGTGCTGGCATGAATGATGAATCCTCGGCGGGGGACTGAAACTCCGATTGTCAAGGCGCCGCCACACTTTGTCAATCGTCTTCAGCCGATACCGAAGATCTCTGGCGGAATCGAGTCCGGCGCGAGCCCTGGAGGGTCTTCTTCGGCCGTAATCAAGCGAATTTCCTGGCTTTCGGCGCTTATTACAAACCCCTGTGACGGCCGTCACGGACCCGGTTCTCTTCTTCGGAGACACTTCGATTGTCAACATGGTTCGGAAGGCGTGTACGAAAGCCTTCTTTGAGCCGGGCGACACGAGGCAGCAGTGGAAAGGGGAAGCCGCGGCTAGTCTCGTTTAGTGCAGGGATCACCAGTAGCCGCGCGCTACCGACCTCCAGTGCCGGCTACTGGTCCCCGTCTTTATCTTGTGTTATATGCTCTACAAGCACCTCCGATGCGAAGATTTCCATCGGAGGTGATTTTTTTGTCCTGATTGGCACTCCTAAACCATCCGCGACAGCCAGTTAGAGTCACTCCTGTCTTCGCTTGCAACCCATGTGCAATGGCCGTATAAAGGTGCGTCGCAGAAAGGCCGCTCGGATGCGCGCGGGAATCCTCGCAGCTGCTCTCGCCTTCATCGCCGTTGTTGCCGTCGCAAAAAGCAAGTCGAGCGCGAAGATTGCCGCGTTGCCCGAGGGTGAGATCGCGGGACACGTCTACATCAACCGCGCTCTCGGCATCTCCTACGAATACCCCAGTGACTGGAGAGTGAGCACCGATCCGCAGCGAACGATCAACCTCGATGCGAACCACCCCGACTCACCCGCCGTCCAATGCTCCAGAGTCCTCCTTTGGCTCGATGGCCCCAAGAAATCAGAAGGAAGATTCTCCGGCATAGCGGCGCTCATCGCCGTCGATCCCGGCTGCCTGACAAACGTTCAGTTTCCCCAGTCAACGCTTGACCGCCAGGGCATCAACGAGGTGGTCGATGTGCTCGTCAAGAACTTCAAGCACTCGCCCTTCTTCTCACCCTATGGCGTCAGGTGCCAGGCTTCAGCTGAAAGCAGGCGCGTCGAGTTCCTGCTGACCGGAGCGATGACGATCAACGCCAACGAAAGTATCAAGGGCCAGCCTGCCCCGGCGAAGGACCCCTTGGAAGTACACACCGCATTTTTCGTCGTTGAGTCGAGCGGTTTTTGGATCGCGCGGGCCTACATCGCCGACGAGCCCTCGGAGCGGGTGTTGCAGCAGGCGAAGTTTAGCCTGGCAGACACTCCCGCGCCCTGAGGCGAGCGAATCGCGCCGCGCGTCCTGCTGTCAGCCGCTCTTTCAGCTATGAGCGAATCTCGCCCCGCGCCCCCGTCGCCGTGCAACAGGAACCGACCGAACCACATCACATAAGAAGAAGTCGCCGATGGCGTAGGCCTCAAAGAACCGCGGCGAGCCACGGATGAAGGGGCAAAATTTATGACAGTTGATTTACTCGAGAAACAGGCTGCGGTGAATGACATTCTCCGCGAGGTCTCCCGCATCAAGACAGTCGTGACCGAGGCCGTGGATGATGGTGTTCAGCAAGCACTTCGGGCAGTGAAGCAGGGGCGCGATGTTGCCGAGGACGCAATCCACGATGCCAAGTACGCGATTAAGCGCAACCCGTTGCAAGCGATGGGCATCGTCCTTGTCGTGGGAGTCGCGATCGGGGGCCTGGTCGCTCTCCTCAGCACGCGCCGCGACTGAAATAGCAGCAGGTGAATGCCGGCCAAGGTTCGCTGGCGCGCCGGCTCCCTGACTTGCCAAATTTCCGACTTGCTGACTTGCTAATGTGGCCGACCGGGAAGCACAAAGTGCTCTTCGCAGCGCGGCTCATAGTTGTCGCCGGCCATGATGATCGGGCTTGAGTAGGGAGCGGGTTGGCCGTCAACCAATCGCTGCGGATAAAGCGCCTTGGCGCCGCAACTGCAGTAAGCGACAGCTCCGTGATGTTGCCGGCGTAGGTGCGGACCAGCCACGAAAGATCGAGCATCTCGCCAAACGGCATGCCCCGAAAATCAAGCTCCAGGCCCGAGATCATGACATCGTAACCCGAGTCGAGCAGCCGCTTGGTGAAGAGAAACAGATCCTGGACGAACTGTCCCTCGTCGAGGGCAATGCACTCCACGCGCTTGCCAATCCGCTGTTCCGTCGCCGCGATCACGGGCAGCACCGACCAGGGATTGGCAGAAGGGAACTCGACGGCTTCCATCTTTCCGCAGCCGTTGCGATTGCGGCTCTCCACCACTCCGGCGGCGGCCTTGGTGTCGGCGCTGGGCTTGAGCAACATCACGTACTGCTTGGCATACTCGCGGCGGATTTCAATGCGGCGCAGCAACTCGGCGGTCTTGTTGCTCCGCATGGGGCCAACAATCATTTCCAGCTTGCCAGGCACGACTTTCTCCGACAAAACCTGGGAACTCGATTCTGCCAATGATCGAGTCTTCCGAGCTAGCAGCTGAAGCTGGTAGCTGGAGGCTGCTTTTACGCGGTCGCCCGCTGCGCCTCGCGATGGTGCCCGAGCCGCACGCTCACCACCTTCGACACGCCCGGTTCCTGCATGGTCACTCCATAGATCATGTCGGCGGTCTGCATCATGCGCTTGGAGTGAGTGACGATGAGGAACTGCGTGTCGTGGCTCAACGAGTGCAGCAGATCGGCGAACCGGCCCACGTTGGTCTCGTCCAGAGCTGCATCCACCTCGTCGAGCACGCAGAAGGGGCTGGGCCGGAACTGGAAGATGCCCACCAGCAGCGCGAGCGCCGTCAGGGCTTTTTCGCCGCCCGAAAGCAGCAGAACATTCTGCAGCTTCTTGCCCGGCGGCGACACCACAATGTCGAGGCCGCTTTCGTCCTGGTTGGCTTCATCGCTCACGCGCAGGAAGGCCTGCCCGCCCTGGAACAGCCGCGCAAAGACTCTGGCGAAGTTCTCGTTGATCTGGGTGAGCGCTTCGTCGAACTTGGTGCGCGAGATCTGATCGATCTCCTTGATCGTCTCCTGCGTATTCTCGATTGACTCGATGAGATCCTGGCGCTGCGTCTCGAGAAATCCGTGGCGCGCCGCCGTTTCCTTGTACTCATCCAGGGCCATCATGTTCACCGGCCCCATCTGATCCAGGCGCTGGCGCAGGGCGCGGCACGTCTCTTCTTCGGCCGCGAGCTCGTCTCCAGCCATGCGGCCGATCTCCGCATCGGCGCGAAGCACCTGAGCCTCAACGTTCACTTCGGCAAGGCAGCTTGCTTCCAGGTACTCCAGATCAGAGCGCAGCTTGGCCCGTTCGCTGGAGAGGGCAGCCCGGTCTTCGCGCAGTTGGTCCAGCGCGATCCGTTCATTGCGAAGCTGCGTCTCCATCTCTGCCAATTGCTGGCGAAGCGCCTGCGCTTGCTCGGCGATGGATTGCGCAAGAGCCAGAGCCTGCGCCCGATCATCATTCAGCTGCTCCTGGCGTTGGACGAGCGAGACATTCTCGGTAATCCGCTGCTCGCGCTCCGCGGACGCGGCTGCCTGCTGTTGTTCGATCACCTGCACGCGGCGCTGGAGCTCGGCAAAAAGCCGATCGACACGCTGGAAGTTGGCTTCGGCTCCCCGGCGGCGCTCTTCCAAGCCGGCCAGTTCGGCCGTCATCTGCGCAGCTTCCTGCTGCAGCACCTCGCGCTTTTGCCGCAGGGTCTCGAGCTGTGCCTGTTGGGTGTTCATGCCGCTTTCGGCTTCGGCATGCTCAGTCTCAAGCCGCGCCGCCTCGTCACGCTTCTCGGCCACCGCGTGCAGCTTGACTTCTCTCGCGTCCTTGTTGCGCGCGGCCTGCACCTCCCACTCCTGCATGCGCCGCTCGATGCGTTGCGTCTCGGCTTCCATCTGCTTCAACGCCGCGCCGAAATTAGCCGCTTCGCTTTCCGCCTGCCGCCGTTCTTCGCCGCGCGCCTCCAACTGCGCTGTCAGCTCTTCAATCGCCCGTGTCAGCGATTCTGCTTCGCGCTCTGCTTGCTCCAACTGCGTCTCAAGCTTGGATAAGCGGTTCTCTGTCTCACGCAACTCGCGCTTCAGCGCCAACGGTCCTTCGCTTGCGGGCTTGCCGCCCGTCACCGTCGAGCGGTGGAAGCACTCACCCTCCGGCGTGAGGAAATATGCGTGCATGTACCGCAACGCCAGGCGCTGCGCCTCAACCGAATTCTCAGTCAGGTAGCCATGCCTCAGCTTGGGCAAGAGCGTCTCGAGCGAACGGCCAAAGCCGTTCAGCACTTTCACGGCATCGCGAAGCGGCGTCAGGCCGGGCTCATTCACCGCGCCTTCACCCGTCTCAAAGAGCTCGCCTTGCGCATCGGAGTGGATGAGGAACGTGGCGCGGCCATCGCTGGTCTTCAGCAAGCGCACGCCCTCTTCCGCAGCGCCCCAGTTTTCCACCACCACGTAATTCAGCTCTTCGCGAAGGAACTCGTCCACCAGGCCTTCGTGCTCGCCGCTCACCTCAATGAAGTCGGCCAGAGTGCCCACCGGCGCTACTGCAGGGCCAAGCGCGCCAGGTTTGAGCAGTCGCCGAACGGTATCCGTGGCATATCCATGATTGCGGATAAGCGCATTGAGCGAATCGCGTCGCCCCACTACCGCTGCGTTTTCAGAGCGAAGCTGGTTGGCAAGACTGCGCTGTGCGTTTTCGTCTGACCGCCTGGTTTGCAGCGACTCGCGCAGAGCCGCGATCTCCTGCTCCAGGCGCTTCACGGTTGCGTCTGCTGCTTCAAAGCGCAGGCGCGAGTCACCCATTTGCGCGCCCAGGTTCTCGCCCTCAATGCGCGCCTGGCTCATCTCCGTTTCCAGCCGCTCGGCTTCGCGCTCCAGCGCGGCCAGGCTCTCTTCGCCCTGCGCAATGTAGTTGCGCGTGTTGGCTGAGAGTGTAAGCAGATGCATGGTGCGGCGACGCAGGGCCTCAAGCTCTCGCTCCGCGCTAAAGACCTCTTCCGCCGCGCCCCGCGCCTCCTGCTGCCGCGCTTCCACCTTCTCGTGAAACGCGTGCGCTTCACCAGCCGCCGTTTCGAGGAAGCTGCGCTGCTGCGCGCGCTCCTCTTCAATGCCGGCCAACTGGATGCGGGTCTGGTCCAATTCAGCGGCGGACGCTGCGACGCGCGTCTCCAACTCGGTCACGCGCTCCGTGTTGCTACGCTCGCGCGCAATGGCTCGCTCCAACTCCACCGCGGCTTCGCTGGCGCGGTTCTGCGCCTCCTGGCCCTCGTGGTCAAGCGAGTAGCCGCGTTCAGTGAGCGCGTGCTGCCGCGTTTCGAGCGTGTTAATCTCCGTAGCGGAAACATTGATGCGATCGGTGAGCGCCGCAATCTCTTGTTCCAGGCGCGTCTCGTCTGCATCCATTGCGGCCATGCGACTGGCCAGAACCACGCGGAGACGGTTGCGCAACTCCTCGCGGACTGCGGCAAAGCGCTCCGCCTTGGCGGCCTGGCGCTTCAGGCTGTTCATCTGGCGCGTCACTTCTTCAAAGATGTCGTCCACGCGAGCCAGGTTCTGTTTCGCGCTTTCGAGGCGTAACTCAGCCAGGCGCTTCCTGTTCTTGAAGCGCGTTACGCCCGCGGCCTCTTCGATGATCGCGCGCCGTTCATAAGGCTTTGAGCTGAGCAGTTGCCCGATCCGCTCCTGCCCGATGATGGCGTAGCTTTCAGGCCCCAGCCCCGTGCCCATGAAGATGTCCTGGATGTCGCGCAGGCGGCACAGCTTCCCGTTCAGCAAATATTCGCTCTCGCCGGTGCGGAACAGCCGCCGCGTGATGACGACCTCGCCCTTTTGCGGTGCGCTGTGGAACTTGCGCCGGCGAATCTTGAGCACCACTCCGTGCGGCGCCGCTTCTTGCCCTGCTGCTTCGGGCGGCGGAGCCTGGGGCTCGGCGGCCTTCTCGTCGGCCTCCTCTTCCATCAACTGGCCGGGCTGTTCGTTGGCTACGATTTCCTCGGCCTCGGTAGCGTTCCGTCGCCGCAGTTCCTCTTCGTTCCAATCGACCCCCTCTTCGTGATCGATCACGAATTCGGGTTCAACCGGAATCGGACCCTCGTACGCCTCTGGATCAACCATGGTCAGCGTGACTTCCGCCATTCCGAGGGGCTTGCGGTCGCCCGTCCCGGCAAAGATCAGATCCTGCATGTGCGTGCCGCGAAGGCTCTTTGCGCTTTGCTCGCCCAGCACCCACGTCACCCCGTCGAGGATGTTCGACTTTCCGCATCCGTTTGGCCCCACTACGACCGCAATCCCAGTGCCCGCCACGGTCATCTCCGTGCGGTCACAAAAGCTCTTAAAGCCGAGGATGTGGATCTTCTTTAATTTCAGCATTTGCTCTCCGGGTCGATCGGCCTGCACACAGTTCTAGTTCATGGCTTGGCGCCGGCTCGGCCAAAGCCCCGCGCACGGGCAGTTTTTCTACTTCAATTACAGACTTTACGGACGAAAAAGGGCAGGGTCAACGCCGATCAGAGGTGCCTTTGTGGATAAGGGGTACCGAATTCACGAGACTTCGAAAACTCAGGATTTCCATCGATCCGCCGGTCATTGCGGCAAGCTCCTCTGAAGCGTACGAAAACCAGGAAAGCGGACCATCAACCGGAACGCGGAAGTTTTGTGCCCACGGCTTTTCTGATCACCTTTTCCAGTGCGCGCAATGCTTGAGGGCGCGGGAAACCTGGCCGGCTCGCCAGACGGATCGTTCGCGATGAACGGCCCGCGAGCGGCCGCAATACGATGTGGCGGCTTCTGAGCGAATCGGCGGCAAGCGCAGGAATCAGCGTAGCTCCATATCCGGCGGCTACCAGGTTCACCAGCGTATCCAGCGTGGCCGCCTGCATCGAGCTCTGCAATCCGCTTCTCGCACCGCACGCGGCGAGCGCATGATTCGCAAGGCAATGGCCATCGGCCAGCACCAGCAGTTCGCCGGCAAGCGCTGTCTCATCCACGCTCCTAGCGCCTGCGAACTTGTGACGCGGCGGCAGCACGGCCAGCAACGGTTCTTCGAAGAGCGCAATCTCCGTGATCTCCGGCGCATCGGGCGCAGTGGCCAGGAGCGCGGCATCCAGCCGGTGGTTGCGCAGGCCATCGATGAGCACACGCGTCTGGTCTTCCCACAACTCGATCGTCAATCCGGGATACGCCTGCTTCAGCGGCTTCAGCATCAGCGGCATCAGGTAAGGCGCAAGCGTGGGAATGGCTCCCAGCTTGAGCGGCCCGACGAGTGGATCGCGAGACGCGCGCGCGACAGCCTCCATTTGCTGCGCCTCGGCCAGCGCAGCCCGAGCGTGCGCCAGAATCTGGCTTCCGACAGGCGTCAGTTCCACGCGCTTGTTCGTGCGCTCCAGCAGCGTCACACCCAGCTCGTCTTCCAGCTTCCTGATCTGGCTGCTCAATGTGGGCTGGCTTACGTGGCACGACTCCGCGGCCCGCCCGAAGTGCCGGTGTTCGGCCAGAGCCACCAAGTAGCGCAGTTCCTGCAGATTCATGAGAAGTCCAGCTCAATTTTGATCATAGCTTGTATCAATCGTCATTGTAAAAACAATCGATTTCACTTATTGAACCGCTGGGTCTAGTCTCAATCGTGGCGGTACATGAAAGGCCGGTCTTCGATGGCATGAAACATCCGCAGTTATTGACAGGATCGCGCGTTCGGCTCGGCGCCGGGGCTCCTATACTAAATCCACTAATCCACCGCATTCGAAGAAGGAGACATCATGTCGAACGAATCGAAGTGTCCGTTCGCGGGCGTACTTGAGCACACATCGGCGGCGGCAAAGACCAACCGCGACTGGTGGCCCAACCAGCTCAACCTCGGCATTCTCCATCAGCATTCATCACTTTCTAATCCTATGGGCGAGGAATTCGACTACGCCGAAGAGTTCAAAAGCCTCGACCTCGATGCCGTGGTCAAAGACCTTCATACCTTGATGACAGATTCTCAGGACTGGTGGCCGGCCGACTTCGGTCACTACGGGCCGCTCTTTATCCGCATGGCCTGGCATTCTGCGGGCACGTATCGCATCCATGATGGACGCGGAGGTGCGGGCAACGGTACGCAGCGGTTTGCGCCGCTCAACAGTTGGCCCGACAATGTGAACCTCGACAAGGCGCGGCGTCTGCTCTGGCCGGTCAAGCAAAAGTACGGCCGCAAGATCTCCTGGGCCGACCTCATGATCCTGGCCGGCAACGTGGCGCTCGAGTCGATGGGCTTCAAGACCTTCGGATTCGGCGGCGGCCGCGTGGACGTCTGGGAGCCGGGAGAGGATACAAACTGGGGCCCCGAGGCGAGCTGGCTGGGCGACAAGCGCTACAGCGGTGATCGCGAACTTGCTAACCCTCTCGCTGCCGTGCAAATGGGCCTCATTTACGTGAACCCGGAGGGCCCCAATGGCAATCCCGATCCCGTTGGCGCGGCGCGCGACATTCGTGAGACTTTTGCGCGCATGGCGATGAACGACTACGAGACCGTCGCGCTCATCGCCGGTGGTCACACTTTCGGCAAAACTCATGGCGCCGCCCCCGCGACACATGTTGGTGCTGAGCCTGAGGCGGCAATGATCGAGGACATGGACTCGGCTGGAAGAGCAGTTTCGGCACAGGCGTGGGCCGCGACGCCATCGGCAGCGGACTTGAAGTCACCTGGACCAAAACACCGACCAAGTGGAGCAACAATTTCTTCGAGAATCTCTTCGGCTTCGAGTGGGAGCTGACCAAGAGCCCGGCCGGCGCCTGGCAGTGGAAGCCCAAGGATGATGCCGGCGCCGGTTTGATTCCCGATGCCCACGATCCATCTAAGCGGCACACCCCCACGATGCTCACCACCGACCTGTCACTCCGCTTCGACCCGGTCTACGAAAAAATCTCGCGCCACTTCATGGAGAACCCTGGCGAGTTCGCCGACGCCTTTGCTCGTGCATGGTTCAAACTTACCCACCGCGACATGGGTCCGCGTTCCCGCTATCTTGCCAAGCTCGTGCCCAAGGAAGAACTCATCTGGCAGGATCCGGTTCCCGCCGTCGATCACAAGCTCATCGATCAGAAGGATGCGGAGGCGCTGAAGGCGAAGATTCTCGCCTCCGGCCTGTCGACCTCGGAGCTTGTCAACACCGCGTGGGCATCAGCGTCGACCTTCCGCGGCAGCGACAAGCGCGGCGGCGCAAACGGCGCGCGCATTCGCCTCGAGCCGCAGAAGGATTGGGAAGTGAACCAGCCGGCCAAACTGGCAAAGGTTCTGGCCAAGCTCGAAACCATCCAGAAGGATTTCAACGCCTCGCAATCGAGCGGCAAGAAAGTTTCGCTCGCTGATCTGATCGTCCTCGGAGGCGATGCCGCCGTGGAGGCAGCCGCGAAGAAGGCGGGACACACTGTGAAGATTCCCTTCGCGCCCGGCCGTACCGACGCTTCGCAGGCGCAGACCGATGCGGCTTCGTTCGCTGTGCTGGAGCCCCTGGCCGACGGTTTCCGCAATTACGTCCGCAAGGGGCTCGAGCCGTACGTCTCCGAACTGCTGCTTGACAAGGCGCAACTGCTCAAGCTTTCCGCTCCCGAGATGACGGTCCTGGTCGGCGGCATGCGTGTCCTGGGCGCAAACTTCACTCAGTCGCAGCAGGGTGTCTTCACCAACCGGCCGGGCGCTCTGACGAATGACTTCTTCGTGAACCTGCTCGACATGGGCACGAAGTGGCAGAAGTCAGAAAAGTCAGAAGGCGAGCTCGAAGGGCGCGATCGCAAGAGCGGCGAGTTCAAGTGGACCGCCACGGTTGTCGATCTCGTCTTCGGATCGAACTCGCAACTCCGCGCTCTCGCCGAGGTGTACGCAAGCAGCGATGCGCAGGAACCCTTCGTGCAGGAATTTGCAAGAGCCTGGACCAAGGTGATGAACCTGGATCGCTTCGACCTCGCCTTGATCCCGGAGGAGAAGGCTGAAGAAGTCCTGGTTTAACGCTTCGACTGGCTGATCTCCATCCCGGATGCAGCTTGGCGAGTCTCTGCGGCGACGAAACAAGATCTTCCCCTTTCACTGCATGAAACACTCACAGCCCATCCAGATTTGGATGGGCCTTTGCTTCGATGCCAATATCGGTGCGAGTGCTAAAATCAACAAGTGCCGGGTCCTACGCGACGTAATCCCGCCAACCCCGCCAGGTCCGGAAGGAAGCAACGGTAACGGGCTCGTACGGGCGCAGTAGGTAACCCGGTACTTTTTTGGCGCCGTTGGCGCTTCTATTCATTGGGTCCGACAGCATTCATCGTGGATCGTCTTTGAACCGACAGCGGCGAACCGGTCCCCCGCCGGAGCGTGTGCCGCAAGGAGAAATGCATTGAGCCTGACCGTTCGCCCCGTGGTGGGCCGGCGCGCCAAGATTTCCGCGCTCGGAACCTACGTTCCTCCCGATGTGATTACGAATCAAGACCTGGAAAAAATGGTGGAGACCAGCGACCAGTGGATCACGGAGCGCACCGGGATTAAGACGCGGCACGTGCTGGCCAAGGGACTGGGTGTGAGTGATATGTGCGCCGAGGCTGCCAAAAAATGCCTCGCCGCCCGCGGCATCGGGCCTAAAGATCTGGAAGTCATTCTCGTGGGCACGGTCACGCCGGACATGATGTATCCCAATACGGCCTCGCTTGTGCAAAACAAAATTGGCGCGTCAAACTGCTGGGGATTCGACGTCTCCGCCGGCTGCTCGGGCTTTGTATACGCGCTGCAGACGGGTGTGAGGATGGTGGAGAGCGGCGCGTATAGCAAAGTGCTTATATGTGGCTCTGACGCCAACACGCGCATGACCGACTACACTGACCGTGCCACGTGCGTACTTTTTGGCGATGGCAGCGGGGCAGTGCTGCTGGAACCGGCCGAGGACGGCGAGATCGGCTTTATCGACGGCATCAACGAGATTGACGGCTCTGGCGGCGTGAGCCTGTACATGCCGGGCGGCGGAAGCTTGAATCCGTCGACGCACGAGACCGTCGACAAGAAGATGCACTTTATCCACCAGGACGGGCCGGCGGTGTACAAGTTCGCTGTGCGAAAAATGGCCGAACTGACGGCAGCGCTGCTGGAGCGCAACGGCGTAACCGGCGCCGACCTGGGATGCTTTATTCCTCACCAGGCCAACAAACGCATCATCACTGCTACCGCTGACCGCCTGGGAATGGACCCTGACCGCGTCATTATCAATATCGAAAAATATGGCAACACTTCGTCCGGAACCATTCCCCTGGCCATGGAGACGGCCATCGAAGAAGGCAAGCTGAAAAAAGGCGACCTGGTGCTGCTGGCTGCTGTGGGCGCAGGGTTTACGGTGGGCACTGTCCTGCTTCGCTGGGAGATCTGAAAAACGGCTGCTAGCTCCTAGCTTCTAGCCCGGTCGCTCTGCATTTTGACGGGAGTGCTGACACGGAATATGGCTCTAAGCAGATTCCGTTGTGAAAGAACTTCCCGCCAATGCCCATCACCAGACGTCAAAAATCAACAAGCTGGCAGCCAGAGGCTGGAAGCTGGAAGCTGCTTCGGCATATACTGTGCTCCACCAACGCCCGCATCGGGTGCCGGGTGATGTTTCAACGCGGAGGGCAACCATGGATGTGGCAATGACCGGAAGGAAAGGGCAAATCTCCAGAGCACTTCGCACGCAGGCTGAAGAAGGGATGGAGCGCATCGGCCGGGTTCTCGGCCGGACGGCCCGCGCCAGCATCACCTTCAGCGCGCAACGGCACGTCCACACCGTTGAATTGACCGTGCAGGCCCGCACGCAAAAAATCGCTGCCACGGGAAAGGCCGGCACGCCGCTTGCAGCGCTTCGCGAGGCAATGGCGCACGCCGAGCACCAGGCCCATCGTTACCGGGACCGGCGCCTGGTGAACAAACGTCTTCCCAAAGTCGACAAAATGCTCACTGCTCCACCAGTTGCGCGGCCCAAGACGCGCGTCGATCCCCTGGCCGAGCCCGAGGAAGAGAAACCATCCAAGTTGGCAGGTCATGCGCGAGCATCCATTGCGGTTCATTCCTTTCCGTCGCGCGCCACAGTGGTTGAGCCGCACGTCATTAAAAGCGGCGATGCTATTTCGATTAAGCCGATGACCATTGAGGAAGCCGTCAAAGATGCCGAGTTTCGTGACCGCGATCTGCTGATCTTCCGCACCGCATCGGGAGACACGTTTGTGCTGCATCGCCGGCGCGACGGCCAAATGGAGTTGGTGGAGATACCGTAGAGACAGGGAGCAGAGACCAGGGGTCAGGGACCAGTGTCGCAGCGCGGAATCGTGTCTCAAAATGCGACCGCCCGAGGCTGGAAGCTGAGAGCTGATGGCTTAGCCCTCGACCCCCGAATCATTGACACCTGACCTCTGACCCCTGACCCATTGAAATGACTTTGGTTGCACCCGTTGACCGGTTTTGGGGATGGTTGAAGGGCAACCCCGCCGCATACGATCTGAGATATGGCAGGGCTCCATCAAGGGCCGGGTTCATGCCGATCCATGCTCCTGCGCGAGCAGGCTTTGCGGCGGTTCCCGGGAGGCCATGAAATTGAATCTTCACGAAAACGCGAATCCTGATGCCAGGCAGGAGGTTCTCGACGCCCTTCCAGTGCTGGTCCTTCTGGAACGCGCGGGAAAAATTACTCTTGCCAATGCCGAGGCGCGCGAAGCGCTGGGAGTGACCGAGGGCAAGTGGGTTGAGCGCTCGGTTGAGGACCTGTTTTGGGGACTTCTCCCCGGCACGGCGGAGCCGCAGACGCCTTTGACCCGCACGCGACGCGGCAAACCCTTTCACGCTTCTCTGCGAACCAGCGATGGCAAGTTGTTGCCGATCGAGGGCACATACAGCGTCCTGAATGCCGAGCGGCGCGAGGGCGTGATTGTGGCCCATCCGATCGGACGCGAGCCCGCCGCCCCCAAATCGCAGTTAATGGAAGACGTACTTGCGAGCCTTCCCGAAGCCGTGGCCATCGAGCATGAAAATCATGTCCTCTATACCAATCCCGCCTTTACCCGGATGTTTGGCTACACAGCCGAAGAGGCCGGTGGGGGCAGCCTTCGGGAACTCATCGTGCCGGAGACGCGATTCAACGAGAACGCCGCTTCACTGAAAGCCGTCGAGGAGCATGGGTCCGTAACGATCGAGACGGTGCGCTCGAACAAGGTGGGCGAATTGGTCGACGTGAGCCTGCAGATCGCGCCGCTGCTCGTGAACGGCGCCAAAGTGGGCCACGTGTTCACGTTCCGCGACATCGGTGAGCATCGCGACACGGAAAAAAAGTTGCAGCATGACGCCATGCATGACGTGCTGACGGGATTGCCGAACCGGGCGCTGTTTCTCGACCGCATGAACCTGACTCTGAGCCGCCGCCTGCGCAATCCCGACTACGGCTGCGGAGTGCTTTATCTGGACCTGGACCACTTCAAGGAAGTGAACGATGAACTGGGTCATGCAGCGGGAGACGTGCTGCTGACCGGCGTTGCCGGCCGGCTCCGCGCCACGCTGCGGCCGGAGGACTCGGCAGCGCGGCTGGGTGGAGACGAGTTTGCCGTCCTGGTGGCGGACATTCTCACAGCGTCCGATCTCGAGATCGTAGCTGCCCGCATCCTGCGTGAACTGGAGCGGCCCTTCGAGGTGTATGGGCGGGCTGTCCACGCCGACGCGAGCATCGGTGCAGCCATGGCCGGCGCAGAACACTCCACACCGGAGCTTCTTCTGCGCGACGCCGACTTCGCGTTGTACCGCGCCAAACAGGCAGGCCGCGGCCGATACGAGATCTTCGACAAGCACCTCGAAGTGGTTGTCACCAGCCAGAAGGAGCGGGAGCGCGAGCTACGCTCTGCCGTTGAAAAGCGACAATTCGCATTCCAATATGAGCCCATTTACCGCCTTGCTGACGGCAAGCTGGAAGGGTTTGAAGCATTCCTCCGCCTGCGCCGCGCCGACGGCTCCATTGAGAGCTTGCAAGACCTGTATGCGATGGCTGAAGACGCGGGCATGTCGATTCTGCTTGTGCGGGAAACTCTCGAAGCAGTTTGTGCTGAGCAGCGTGCCTTAAGCGATCGCCTGCCGCAGCAGGACCTCACCCTGGCCATCAACCTGACGCGCCGGCAGCTTTATCATCCCGATCTGATTACGCATTTAATGCGGATTCTCGCCACCAGCGGCGCTGATCCATCGCGGCTGCTGTTTGAGGCTCCTGAAAGCGCATTCAACGAAGATCCCGATGCGGCAGTGGCCGTTCTGCAACGGCTGGCGGATTGGCAAATGCGCGTGGCCGTTGACGATTTTGGAAGCAGCCTCGCACCTTTGAATTACCTAGTTCAGCTGCCCGTGGCCATGGTGAAACTAGCTCCCCGCCTGACTGCTGCAGCGGTTTCCGCTGGCCGCCAGACAGTTGTGCTGGAATCGCTGGTTCGGCTTGGCAACACGCTCGGCTTGCAGATTGTCGCCCAGGGAATTCAGACGCAGGAGCAACTCACTGCGCTGGCTCACATGGGTTGCGCGCTGGGGCAAGGGCCGCTGTTTTCGGCGGCGTTGGATCCGGATGACGCTCTCGATCTTGCGGAAGCTGGATACTGGGCGCTCCCCAAGGGAGCGTGAACGCCGTGGCCGCCGGTGTAGCATAAATCCAATGACGTCGAAAAAGCCCACACAGAATGCGGCCAAGCCGCCAGCGGCCCGCCGCAAGCAGGGGCCGAATGGAAAGCCTGCCAAGGAGCTGGTGATTGTGACCGGGATCTCCGGGGCAGGCAAGGCTTCGGCACTCAAAGCTTTTGAGGATCTGGGCTATCACTGTGTTGACAATTTGCCGCTGGAACTGCTGCCCGATTTTTCTACCCTGGTCAGCGCATCGCGCGAGGTGGAACAGGCTGCCATTGTCGTGGACGTTCGCGAGGGCGCGACCCTCGATCGTTTGCCTGAAGTGCTGAAGAGCATAAGAAAGCTGCTGCGCACGCGCGTGGTTTTTCTCGATGCGCAGGACTCTGTGCTGGTCCGTCGCTTTTCCGAAACGCGACGCCCCCATCCGCTGGGCCAGTCGGAAACGGTATGGCGCTCGATCGTGGAAGAGCGGCAACTGCTGGATCCGATCCGCAATGTCGCCGACACGCTGATCGACACCTCAAACTTCAACGTTCACGAGTTGCGCGCGGACATTCTCGCCCGCTTCGGCCGCGAAAAGGAATCAAAGCGGCTTCTGGTTTCCTGCTTGAGCTTCGGCTTCAAGAACGGCGTTCCTCTTGACGCGGATATGGTTTTCGATGTGCGTTTTCTTCCCAATCCGCACTTTGTGCCGGAATTCCGCAAAAAGACCGGGCTTGATCCCAAAGTTGCCGCCTATGTCCGAGGATTTCCGCAGACCGGGGAGTTTCTCGATCGCGTCACAAAGCTGATGCTCTACCTGCTTCCGCATTATGTGGAGGAAGGGAAGAGCTACCTGACGGTTGCGTTCGGCTGTACCGGCGGCCAGCATCGAAGCGTGATGATGGCTGAAGAGATCGGCGAACGCCTCCAGAAGGCCGGCTACCAAGTGAAGGCGCTGCATCGGGACATCGTGCGCTGACCGAGCGAACAGAGAACGCAATTCAATGTGCTGGCAGATTGTCGAGCCACCGCGAACACGCATCCGCGAATTGTTGATCGCCCTGCGCAGCAGGACCGAGCCAGACCAGCATCTTGCTCCCCTCCACCTTTTCGTACGCTTCCATCTCCGTCACCGCACCGGCCTGACGCGCCGCACTCTCCTGCTCGAACCGCAGCACTGGAATTCGCACCGCCTCTGCCGCTGCATCTAGATCGTAGTGATCGCGCACCAGCATATGCGCCGGAACCAGGCGCGCACGCGGATCCGTGAAGACCGCGTTCAACGGCTCATGAGTGGGCGAGATCAAAATCACCCCCGCCAGTTCCGGGTGAGCTGCGGCAACTTCCAATGCCAGGTCGGCTCCCAGGCCCGCGCCATCGAGCACGATTTTCCCAGAATTTATATGGCGGGTGCCGGCCAGGTAGGCGAGCGCCCAGTCGGCATCCTCGCGCCAGTGCGCTTCGCTGGGCCTGGTGAATTGGCTCTGCCCGTAACCGCGGTAATCGAAGGCCAGCACGTTCACACCGACAGCATGCAGCTGCGCTAGCGCGGCGACGGTATCGCTGAGATTTCCCTTCTGGTCATGAAGATAAAGAACGGTGAAGCGGCGATACGGAGCGTCGGGCGGAGCGGCAATCCACCATCCACTCAACCGCGGCACACCCGTATCGGTGACTGCGAATTGGATGGATTCAAACTGCAGGCCAACGCTCGAAGGCGTGCGCGTGACATTGGCGGACGGATGGTAGAGCAATTGCCAGTTCCCCTGCCAGAACAACAGACACAAGGAAAACCATCCGCAAAGCGCCGCCGCGCCAATCGCCAAAACCAGCGCAGTCAGCAGCCAGCGCCCGGAGACTGTGCGCCGCTCGTGCCGGTTGCGCCCGTCACTGGCGAGCTTCCCCGCCGGTGCGCCTCCCCGCGACACGATATGCAGTCGTTCTTGATTCCGCGGCATCGTTTCCGCCTGGGTGCTCCCCCAATGGCGGTCCTTTTCCATGGTAATTGGGCCCAGTCGTTCTATCGGGCAGGAACCTTCGCTCCAGGAGAAGCTGCCTCTTGCGTCCCGGGTGTATATTTTGTATGGGCTTCGAAATCGTTTACGGAAAAGACCGAAATCGTTTACGAAAAGGGATCGAAAAGGCAATGGGGAACTTCGAAATACCAAAACCCGCCGCGAATGAAGTGCTTCTGATCACCAGCGGCGACCTGCGCCAGAGTGCCAACCAGGTGTGTTGGCCCGCGCAGCGTGACATGGAAGAGAAGCTGACCGCGGCCTTCGCGCAAAAGGCCTTCAAGTTGATCCGCGCCCATGCTTATAGCGAAAAAGAAAAGCACGGCTTCATCTCCTCGCAGCGCATGGGGATGGACGTCTTCATGAAGATTCATCCCGAGGCTCGGCTGGTGTTTGCCACGGCGGCCTGGCAATACAGTCATCATGTGCTTCCGGGCCTGCGCAGCCATCGCGGCCCGATCTTGACGGTGGCGAACTGGTCAGGTCAATGGCCTGGCCTGGTTGGCCTGCTGAATCTGAATGGCTCGCTGATCAAGGCCGGCAAGCCATTCTCATCGATCTGGAGCAAGGATTTTACCGATGCCTATTTTCAAAAAGCTCTCGACGAATGGCTGCAGACAGGAAAGATCACGCACGATCTCTCGCACGTCCATCCGCTCGACAAGAGCAAGCTGCCTGCGGCAAGTGCTCAACTCGGCGCGCAACTTGCCTCCGATCTGAAATACCGTAAAGCCATCATGGGGATTTTCGATGAAGGCTGCATGGGCATGTACAACGCCATCATCGACGACGAGTTGCTGAATCCGGCGGGGGTATTCAAAGAGCGGCTTAGCCAGTCGGCGCTTGTGGCCAAGATGCGCGCGGTCAGCGACGCTGAAGCCAGAGCCGTCTACGACTGGCTGGTTGCGAAGGGCGTCAAGTTTGCTTTCGGCAAGGATCCGGCGACGGAGCTCACGCTCGATCAGGTCCTCGATCAGTGCAGGATGTACATCGCCGCGGTCCGCATCGCGCATGAGTTCGGCTGCGACGCCGTCGGTATTCAGTACCAGCAGGGGCTCAAAGACATGGTGCCCGCCTCCGATTTGGCCGAAGGCATGTTGAACAACAGCGATCGGCCGCCGGTGTTTGCCGAGGGAAGCAAAGAAGAGTTGTTTGCTGGCGGCCCGCTGGTGCACTTTAATGAAGTTGACGAGTGCGCAGGCGTTGACGCTCTGATCACCAGCAAATGCTGGAAGGCGCTTGGCCTCGATCCCTCGACCACGCTGCATGACGTGCGCTGGGGCGAGCACTACAAAGGCGCGGGCGCCAACGGATCGGGCAACAGTGCCGGCGGCCCTGAGAAGATCGACGCCTTTGTCTGGCTGCTGCAGATCTCCGGCGCGGCGCCGGCCAACCACTTTGTGGGCGGCTATGCGGGCGCGACGAGTGAGCGGCAACCGGCCATGTATTTTCCGCTCGGCGGCGGATCGCTCAAGGGAATCGGCAAGCCCGGCGAGATCGTATGGAGCCGTGTGTTTGTCGAGGGTGGCGCGCTGCACGCCGACCTGGGCCGCGGCACAGTGGTCAGCCTGCCTGCTGCCGAAACCGAGCGCCGCTGGCGCGAAACCACGGTGCAATGGCCGATTGTTCACACAGTGCTGCATGGCGTGAGCCAGAACCAGATGATGGCCCGGCATCGCGCCAACCACGTCAACGTGGCCTATGCGCCCAGCTCTGACGTCGCAGACAACGCGCTCGCAACCAAAGCTGCAACGCTTGCCGAACTCGGCATCCAGGTCCATCTCTGCGGCGTTACGCAGTGAAGCCGGTAGCCTTTAGCCGGCAGCGGCTGGCCATGAGCTACAAGCTACCAGCTACGAGCAACGAGCTAGAAGCTAGGAGCGAGCAGCTAGAAGCTGTCTCTACGACTGCACCTGTTCCGCCGCCATCTCTTGCGCCGCGGGAATAATCCCCATCTCCTGGTAGATGGGCCGCACCACCTTCCGCAGCGCGGGCAGCCGCGTAAAAAACCACGCCGCGCCCAGCACCACAAAGGCACCGTTGATCATCACCGTCCACTGCGCGCCGGTCAGCACCGGTCCCGCCACAATCCACATCGGCACCGGCGGGATGCCGCTCGCCATGGTCCCTGCGAGCAGGCTTCCAAACGGGGCCATGCCCACAAACGCCATGGTGTAGTAGCTCATTACGCGTCCGCGCTTGTCTTCGCTCACCAGCGTCTGGATGATGGTGTTGCTCGCGGCCATTCCCTGCATCATGCCCATGCCCGCAATCAGCACCATCAGCATCGAAAGCCAGAAAACACCCGACAGCCCGAACCCGATCAGCCCCAGTCCGAAGACCCCCGCTGCCAGCGGAATCATGCGGATCAGCCCGCGCACCGTCTTGCGCGCGGCAAGCGATAGCGCGGAGATCAGCGCGCCCACGCCCATTGCGCCCATCAGGAATCCCAGGGTATGCGGGCCGCCATGCAGCACCTTAGCCGCAAAGATGGGCATGAGCACAACAAAAGGCATCCCCATCAGACTGACCAGAGCAAACAGCATCAGGATTGTCTTGATGGGCAGAAAGCTCGAAACATAGCTCCAGCCCTCCTTCAATTCATGGAAGGTCGAGGTGGCTACGCGCTGTACCGCGGGAATATCCAGCCGCATCATCAGCAGCGACGCGATGACCGCAATGTAGCTGACACCATCGATGAAGAAGCACCATCCCTCGTTCGTCGCTGCGATCACCAGGCCGGCCAGTGATGGTCCGATCAGGCGTGCCATGTTTACCATCGACGAATTGATGGCGATGGCGTTGCCCAGGTCGGCGCGGTCGCCCACCATCTGCACCATGAATGCCTGGCGGCCGGGCATGTCGAACGCGTTGATCACGCCCTGCATCACGGCGAGCCCAAAAATCCAGCCGACTGTGATGTGGCCGGAGAGAGTCAGCGCCGCCAGCGCGAACGACTGCACCATGGCCAGCGTCTGCGTCCACACCAGCACCTTTCGGCGATTGAGACGGTCAACCCAGACACCGGCGAAGGGCGCGATGAGAAATGTGGGGATCTGCCCGGAGAAACTCACCGTGCCCAGCAGCAGGGCCGACTTGGTAAGCCGGTACACCAGCCACGCCGTGGCGATCCGCGTCATCCACGTTCCGATGAGCGAGATGGTTTGCCCGCCGAAAAACAGTCTGAAATTGCGATGCCGCAGAGCGCGCCACGCGTGTGAAATGCCTGGCGCTGCAAGACTCTTTGTTTCGCGCTCGGGCCCGTCTGGTTGCATCTCACTCTATCTTCCTTTGCTGATCCCTTTCTTGTACAGTTGATGCAGATATACGCCCTCCTATCGACCGTGGATCTTTCTTCGAATACGCCGGCGGAACTGCTCCAGGCCATCTTCGGCTTCACAACGTTTCGTCCCGGGCAAGAGCCCGTATGCCGCGCTGCCATCGCTGGCCGCGATCTGCTGCTTGTGATGCCCACGGGGGCAGGGAAGTCGCTTTGCTATCAGTTGCCGGCCATCGCGCGCGGCGGAACTGCGCTGGTCGTTTCTCCGCTCATCTCTCTCATGGAAGATCAGGCAGCCAAGCTTTCCGCGCTGGGCCTGCGGGTTGCGCGCATTCATTCAGGCCTGGATCGCGCAGACGCGAGAAAAGCGTGCGCAGATTACCTCAACGGATCGCTCCAATTCCTCTTCATCGCTCCCGAACGGTTGCGTGTGAACGGCTTCCCTGAGATGCTGGCCAAACGAAAGCTTGCGCTCATCGCCATTGACGAAGCACATTGCATTTCGCAGTGGGGCCACGACTTCCGCCCCGATTACCGCACGCTGGGCCAGTATCTGCCCGCGTTGCGCGACGCGCCGGATCCAGCACCCATTTTCGCGCTCACTGCCACTGCCACGTCCGCTGTGCAGAAAGATATTGTCGCGCAATTGGGGATGACAAATCCGCTCGCGTTCATTCACGGATTCCGGCGCGAGAATCTCGCCATCGAAGTTGTCGAGGTCCCGGTGCCGGAGCGCGCACCGGCCATATTCAAGCTCCTGTCTGACCCCGCGCGCCGCCCCGCCATTGTTTACGCGGTCTCCCGCAAGCAGTCAGAGTCGCTGGCAGGGGATCTTTCACGCGCGATGCCCGCCGCGGCGTACCATGCCGGTCTTGACCCTGTAACGCGCGAACGTGTGCAGACCGCCTTCCAGGCAGGAGAGCTCGAAGTCGTGGTCGCCACCATCGCATTCGGCATGGGCATCGACAAGCCAAACATTCGGACGGTGGTTCACGCCGGCTTGCCTGGAGCTCTCGAAAACTACTACCAGGAAATCGGCCGTGCAGGGCGCGACGGCGCGCCAAGCCGGACTTTTCTGATGCACTCCTATGCCGATCAGCGCACGCAGGATTTTTTCCTCAACCGCGACTATCCTCCGGTCGAACTCCTCACCCGGGTCTTCGCAATGCTGAGCGCGCATCCGCAGCCCGTGGAAGATTTGCGCGCAAAGGCGGAGCTTGATGAGGAGGCATTCGACAAAGCGCTCGAGAAGTTGCAGATCCATCAGGGCGCGCATGTGGACTTCGGCGGCTCCGTCACCCTCGGCCGATCCGGCTGGAAGAACACTTACTCCATCCAGATGCAGGTTCGCGCCGAGCAACTGGACAAGGTCGTTCGCTTCACTGAGTCGTGCCAGTGCCGTATGTCTGCGCTGGTGCGGCACTTTGGTGATTCTGAAGATGCCGGCCGGCCCTGCGGGAAATGCGACGTGTGCGACCCTGCGGGAGCAATCCTGCGCCAGTTCCGGCGCGTCACTGCGGCAGAGCTCCGCATCGCGGATCAGATTGTGGACGAACTATGCGGCGTCGACCATAAAGCAGCCGGCACGCTGCAAAAGGGCCTCGACCTCGTCAGCAGATTGAGCCGCAAGGAATTCGATGGTCTGCTTGCTGCAATGGTTCAGGCGGGCCTCATCGAGATTGAAGAGGATGAGTTCGAAAAGAACGGCGAGATCATTCGCTTTCGCAAGGTACGTTTGACGCGCGCAGGGCATGACAGGCGCCCAGGCGCTTCATTTGCGCTCCTCATGGGTGACGGCATCGTTGAAGAGTTCAGGTCGCTGCCCGCAACGCCGACTCGCAGCAAGCGTCCTGGCCCGCCTGCCAATCGGGCGGCGGCGAATGCGCCATCGGATGCGCCTCTCGCTGTTGCAACTCCTGAATCGGAGCACCTGGCGGTGCGTTTGCGCGAGTGGCGAATCGTCGAAGCGAAGCGTCTCGGTGTCCCCGCCTACGTTGTCTTGCACGATCGAACGCTGAACGCGATCGCCCTTACGCGGCCCGCGCATCCTGACCAGTTGCTCGCGATCGATGGCATCGGCCCTGCCAAGGTAGAAAAATTTGGTGCGGCCATTCTGCAACTGTGCGCAGCGGAATTGGGGACTACACCGAATCTCGAATCGCGTGATCAGCCTTGATATTGACTCCGCCCCATGCCTTCTGCGCAGTCCAGGGCTCGGCCGGTGCGCTCCAAAACTCGTCCGTCACGGGCAATCCCAGCGGCAGCCACGCCGCAGCGCAGAGATAGCAACTCCCCGTAGAGATATAGCCGTCGCCGATCGCCGGCTGGTGGCCGGCAAAGCCGATGGTCAGCCAACCTTTGCTGTCGAAGGTTCCCTCGGCTGCAATCATTCGCGTCATCACCGCCGTCATGGCATATCGCACTTGCGCGGGATGCACCCCCTCGGGCAGGTCGCGCCGCAATGCCATCTCGGCAAGGTGGTGCAATGCGCCGAAACGATATGCGAGCGACCGCCCGATGGGAGGAAACGTTCCTTCAGGGCTGATGAGCCGTTCCTCGATCGCGGCGTAGCGCTGCGCACGCGCCTCGACGGGCTTGCGCAGTGTCTCCCAGCGGTCGGTCACCGGGCGCACTGCATCCAGAATATTCAGCATCATGGGCTGAATGACGAAGCTGTTGTAGTAGTCCCAGTGGAACCATGGCCCGTCACCATACATGCCGTCGCCTTTGTACCACTCCTGGAGCTTGCGTAGCGCAAAGTCGATAGGCGTGGCGTCCCATTGCTGGCCAAATTTGCAGAAGAAAGCCTCGATTGTGGCGCTGAAGAGCACCCAGTTGTTGAGGCCCGGTTGGAGCTTTCGCGTCGCGGTGAGCGACCGCACCAGGTTCTCCTGCGTTGGTTTGTCCAGCTTGCCCCACAGTTGATTGGGCGCGCGCAAAACAGCCAGCGCCAGAAGAGCGGCATCCACTAATGACTGATGATTGGTTCCGAAGTTGAGCGCATCGGGCGAATGCGCATCGGTGCCGTAACGAATGGCCAGCCGCGCCCACTCACGGTAGCGTTTGCGCAGTGCCTCTTCGGCAGCGTCGCCGCTTGGCTCGGCATCAAGCCATGGCGCCAGTCCCGACAGAAGGCGTCCGACGGCTTCAAGATGCGTTGACTTGCTCCGCGCTTCCACCAGTCCCGCGGCTGCTTCAACAGGCATCGTTGCGCGCAGCTTTTGCTGGCTGATGGCTTCGAGCACCGGCTGCGAAACGCGCTCCACGATCGCGAGCCACTTCTCGCGGTCGCTTCCGGCAGGTGTTTTAGACTGCAGTTCAGCAGCAGACGCCGTTGCGTGCGCTGCAGGGCCCACCATCAACGGCGCCGTCGCCAGCAGGGTGCTCTTCAGAAAATCTCGCCGCGTCTCCCTAGATCCCATGGCTCCTACTCACCAGCGGCCTTCGCGGCCAGCGCTTCCACCACGCCGAGATTCGGCATAAGGTCACCGGGCACATTGTGCCGGTCCTGCAAATAAGCGGGAGCGTTGTACGAGACCCAGGCCTTTCCCGTTTCGTCTTCCCATACAAGAATCTTCAGTGGCAGATCGATGGCGATGCTTGGCGCGGCCAGCATCACAGGTGTGCCCGCCTTTGGGCTTCCGAAGATCAGCAACTTCGTCGGGCGCATCTTCATGCCCACCTTGGCCGCCTCTCCGCTGTGATCCACCAGCGCAAACAGCGTCACTCCCTTCGCAGCGAGAATTCCTCGCAGCCGCTCCACCGTATCATCCAAAGAGTGCTGGCTCGCCACATCGATAATTCCGTGAAAACTCCCCGCCATGTGCACCTCTATTCTCTTCACAAGGTATCAGCCGAAAATCTCACTCACGGATCGAAACAAAATATATCGACATCGCCAGCCCAACTGCAGCCAGAAAGAAAGCAAGCGCCACTGCCTGCGCAACCGGGTGGCTGCGCGGAATCTCTCCGCCGTCCAACTGCCTCACCAGTTTCAGGTGACGAGAGCCGGCGAGAATGTTCAAGAGAACGCCCGCCAAAATCAGCGCCGTGCCAAACCACAGCGACAGCCCGTAGCCTCTTTGCGGGGCCGTTGCGCGAAACGCCTGAATCTGTTGGAGGAACAACCCAAAGCGCGCGACAACAAAGCCAAAGCCCATCAGGGCCAGCCCCGTGCGAATCCACGCAAGAAAGGTGCGCTCCGCAGCGAGAAAGTCGCTGAGTCCCGCCTTCTGTTCTGGTTCCGTGGGCCTCTCCATCGTGGGCTGCCCCGTCTTCTACGCCACGCGCTCGATCACCACTGATTCCAGCACCACCGGCTTGTGCGGCTTATCCTGAGCATTCCGCGGGACCTTGGAGATGGCGACGACGATGTCCTGCCCCTCGACCACTTCGCCAAAGATGGTGTGTTTGCCGGTAAGCCAGTCAGTCGACGCAACGGTGATAAAGAACTGGCTGCCGTTCGTGTTCGGGCCCGAGTTGGCCATGGCCAGCTTGCCGGGCTTGTCAAAGCGATGCGGCGAGCCTTTGGTCTCGTCCTCGAAGCGATAGCCGGGCCCGCCCATGCCATTGCCCGCCGGATCGCCGCCCTGGATCATGAAATCCGGGATCACGCGATGAAAGATCGTTCCGTTATACAACTTATCCTTCGACTTCGCGCGTGTGGCCGGGTGCGACCACTCCTTTGCGCCTTCAGCCAGCTCGATGAAGTTCTTGACGGTGATGGGCGCTTCGCTCTCGAAGAGGCGCACGGTAATCTTGCCTTCCGACGTTGTGAAGATGGCGTAGGTTCCTGCTGCTCGTGCCATGAAATGCTCCTTAAGAAGCCGTCAGCTTGCAGCTGTCAGCTTTAGGTTTTTTCGTGATTGCCAATCGTTACATGAGGCTGACGGCTGATAGCTGAAAACTAATCGTTGCTTTTCGGAGCCGGCGGCATCGATTCGCCTTCGTGAACGATCGTCACTTTCTCCAGCACCACCGGGGTCAGCGGCTTGTCATTGGAGTCGCGCTGCACCCGCGCGATGGCCTTAACTACCGCAACGCTGGCGTCGTCGCACTGGCCAAAGATGGTGTAGTGCTGGTTGAGCGAATCGTAAGCCTGCTCGGTGATAAAGAACTGGCTGCCGTTCGTGTTCGGCCCGCTGTTGGCCATTGCCAGCCGCCCCGGCCGATCGAAATTCAGGTTGGGATCGAACTCATCATTGAAGCTGTACCCCGGGTCGCCCATCCCCGTGCCCGTGGGATCGCCGCCCTGAATCATGAACTCGGGAATGACGCGGTGAAACGTGGTGTTATCGTAGTACCGCTTGTGGTGCTGAATCTTCTTGGTTGCCGGGTCCGTCCAGTCCTTTGTGTCCTCGGCCAGGTCGATAAAGTTGGCCACCGCATGCGGCGCCTGCTTTTGAAAGAACTGGCAGGTAATGCGGCCCATCGAGGTATCCATCACCACGGACGGACCATTGGGAACTGTAGTGGCTTCGGCGGTTGCCTGGGGCGCTTCAGGAATATCCTGGCTCGACTGCTGCGATGAGTGCTGCGATGATTGATGGGCGAACACGGCCAGCGCCGCCACGGCGAGGCCGACCACAGCAAGGGCAGAGAAAAGAATCACACGCTTCGATTTCATGCTGATCCTGAGGTTAAATCATGCGGCCTTCCGCTTGCCAGCCAGCCGGTCCGCGGCTGGGCGAGCCAGCCGACAAAACAGTTTGACGCGCCGACATCGCCTTGTATCGTATCTTCATGGGGATTCACTCGTTGTTTACCATCCGCGAGCGGATGCTGATTCTGGTTTGCGCCCTTTGTTGCCTTTCGATTCCTGCCGCGCAAACCCGTGCACAATCCGACAAACCCGCTGCCGCTCCAGACAAATCCGAGACAGGCAGTCAGCCCCCCGCTAAGCCCGAATCGGCCAAGGACCAGCTTCCACCGCTGCCGCCCGAAGCTCATGTGGACCAGTCGATGGAGCTGGACGGCAAGACGCTTCACTATACGGTGACCGTGAGTGCCCTGCCCGTGCGCGATAAAAACGGCGCAGTGAGCGGTGAAGTCGTGGTCACTTCGTACACCGTGCCGGGCAAAGACCGTGCTGTCACTTTCCTGCTGAATGGCGGGCCCGGTGCGTCGAGCGTGTTTCTGAACTTCGGTGCGATTGGGCCCAAGCATTTGCAGGGTGCGGGTAACGAGGGCGACAGTCCCTCCGATCTTCCAGAGCTTGTGGACAACCAGGGCACATGGCTCGACTTCACCGACCTCGTCTTTATCGATCCCATTGGCACAGGATTCAGCCGGTCCAAAGTTTCCGAGGACGAGACGAAAAAGGAGTTTTACTCGACCGAGCCCGACATCGAGTATCTGTCACGCATCATGTACGACTGGCTGGTGAAGAACGACAGGATGGAATCGCGGAAATACCTTGTCGGCGAGAGCTACGGCGGCTTTCGCGGGCCGCGCATTACCTACTATTTGCAGTCGCAATTGGGCGTGGGGTTGAACGGCGTGGTGCTGGTGTCGCCCTACCTGAATCCGACCATCGAACAGAATGGCAATCTCTCGCCAATTCCGTGGATGATCACGCTGCCCTCGATCACTGCCGCCAACCTGGAGCGACAAAAAAAGCTCACCCTGGAGGCAATGGCCGATGTGATTGCCTACACCGAAGGTGAATACGCGACCACTCTCATCAAAGGCCGCGCAGACCAGGCCGCGACCGATCGCATGATTGCAAAAGTGACGCAAATGACTGGGCTCGATCCGGAGTTTGTGAAATATTCGGGCGGACGCCTCGACACGCGCGCGTATCTGAGAGAGGTGTATCGCGAGCAGGGCAAGCTGGGTTCGGTCTACGACTCAAACGTAACCTCCTTCGATCCGTTTCCGTATGCACCGGAGCAAGAAGCGAATGACCCCATCCTGGCCAGCATGATTGCGCCGGTAACCACGGCCATGGTGGACTTCATCACGCACACCGTCGGCTGGAAGGTGGATGCGCGTTACAACACTCTCTCCTACGAGGTAGATGAGGCGTGGACTCACGACAACGCCCTGCGCTCCGGCTCGGTAGCACAGCTGCGCCAAGCCGTGGCTGCCGACCCCAAACTGCGGGTGCTGATCGTGCACGGCTGGAACGATCTTTCCTGCCCGTTCATGGGATCGATTCTTACCGTGCAGCAAATGCCGTTGATGGGCGATCCCACACGCGTCTCCGTGCTTGAGTTTCCTGGCGGCCACATGTTCTATACGCGTGAGCTGGGCCGCGTCGAATTGCGCAAGGACGTGATGGAGATGTATAGCAAGCACTGACGGAGATCAGTTTTCCGTCGGCGCCTTCTCCACGTGGTCGATTACGAGCTGTTCCACCGGCGCCTTTCGCTCCTCGAGCTTCAGCCCCATTTGCTCCACTGACTGGAAGACGCTTGCGCCTCCGCTCGGGTCAGATGCCGCCGCTGCGGGCCCGGCATTTGCTGCGGCGCCACCTCCTTGCGTAGGCGGCGGCGCGAAGCCCGCAGAGCGCGCTATCGACATCAGGTCGGCAAGCGAGAGCTCGATCGAGACCGCATAATTGCCCTTGAGTCCGGTCATATCCACCACTTGCTCGCCGCCCATCGGCGCCAGAATCGAGGAGAGCGTATCGGCAAATCCGGCCATCGTCACCATGCTGGAATCGATGCGGATGGACCGGGTCTCAGCGTCGAACCGTTGCGTCATCGTTCCCCTGGTGCCCATGTCGAGCGTCGCTGATCCATCGGGATTCCTCGTCATCCTGACCGGCCCTTCCGGTCCGTTGATCATCATCTGATTGGGCTTCAGCGGCGCATTCTCGTCGAGCGGCTTGGGCTGCTCCGATGTCTCCTTCAGCTTCGGCCCTCCCTTGCCCGCCACCAGCGCTAGCACCTTGTGCTCTTCGGTGTCGCGATGCGCGTTCAGCTTGAATCGATCGGCGAGCAGCGCCTGCAGCATCGCCGGTGCATCGTCTTTCGTCGCGCCTTCAGGAAGCGTGGCCTCAATATCGAACCGTTCCGATGCCAGCCAGTCCGGCCCGGTAATTTGATACGGTTTCACGCCGTATGCCACGGCGATCAGGCTCTTGAGCGGCATCTGGATGTATTCGGCGCGCGAAGCGGTCACGTGCGCGCCCATGCGCGGCATCTTTCCGGCCGCCATATCGGAGGCAATCTTCTGCGGATCGAGCGGCGGCGACGGCTTTACGGTCGCCACGTCGAAAGCAAGTTTTGCTTTGGGTGCCTGCCCGCTCGCAATGCTGCAGGCGAAAAGAAAAATAGCAAAGAAGGCGAAGAAAAAACGGCAGCGCAATCTCATGAGCGCCTCTAAACCCGGTATGAATCCGGGTCAATTATAAGCCTCTAGCGCCCACACCGCGTGCCGCATCCCGAGCTCCGCTCGAGCGGTGTCATCTCGCTCCCTCGCTCCCTGTCTTTCTACACCAGCTTGAGGAAGCCCGCCCGACTGAGTCGCGCGCCGGGAAACACCAGCTCGAGATTTTCAGCGCCCAGTGTATGTGTTACCACTTCGCCGAGCACTTGCCGGTAGTCGGTGGTCAGCGCCAGGTCGCGCCCCTGGTTGAGCTGCGCATCTTCGAGGCCCGGCCACTTCCCGTACACCTTGCCGCCCTTCACCTGCCCGCCCAGCACAAACATCGCGTTGGCATGCCCGTGATCGGTGCCGGCCGTGCCGTTTTCTCGCGCCGTGCGCCCGAACTCCGACATGGTCACCAGCGTCACGTTCGCGCCCTGGTCGCCCATGTCGCGCCAGAAGGCCGCAATGCTTGCAGAGAAGTCGCTCAACCGGTTGGCAAGCTGGCCGTTCACGCCGCCCTGGTTTTGATGCGTGTCCCAGCCGTTCACGTCGGTAAACGCAGCTTCCACGCCAAGGTTGGCCTTCAGCAGTTGCGCAATCTGACGCATGCTGTTACCGAACTCCGTAGCCGGATAATTCACTCCGGACGCGGGCACGTACTGAGCAGGATTCGCCTCGCGCAGCATCTTTACCGCTTCGAAGGTCTCGTCGCCCGCGGCATGAAAGATGCGGTCGCCCGAATCAGCATACATCGCCTCGAATGCGGATGCCGCCGGCGAAGGCGTAGGGCCGCGCCCGGCCACGGTAAAGTTGTTCACGTTGCTGATGGCGATGGCCGGGATCTTTCCGGCAAGCGTAAGCGGAACGTCGGCGCCGAGCGCCAGCGCGCGAAACGCCGTATGCTCGTCGCGATGCTTCGCGCAGTTGCACGTGTCTTCCGCCTGCAGCGCGCGATTCAGCCAGCCATCCTCGGTGGCCTTCACGCCCGGCGTGCCCGATTCCATATAATCCTGCGCGTCAAAGTGCGAACGGCTCATGTCGGGCGAGCCGCAGGCATGCACAATCGCCAACTGGCCCTGGTCGTAGAGCGGCTTGAATGAGGCCAGCGAGGGATGCAGACCGAAAAATCCGTCCAGATCGACGACCTGGTTCTGTGGAATGGCAATGCTCGGCCGCATTTTGTAGTAATTCTTTTCCTGATAGGGAACCACCACGTTAAGCCCATCGGCCGCGCCGCGCTGGAAGATCACCACCAGCCGCTGGCCCGGTGCGCCTACGCCCTGCGCCAGCACGCTGCGAACGAGAAAATTCGGCATGGCCGTGGTACCCGCTACGGCCAACGCACCCTTGTGCAGGAAAAATCGCCGGTTCATCTGCATGATCACTCCTCTAAGTACCAGCTATCAGGCGTTAGCTATCAGCTATCAGCTTTCAGCTTCAACTCCGCTAGCTCCGCTATCTTCTCTGGAACTCCGGCGAGCCTATCAGCAATCCCGCCAGCAATTGATCTTCGCGTTGGTAAACGTTCGTTGCGGGCGCACGATTCGCTCTTCTCATTTGGGCGGGTCTTTCTGAAACCGGCGTCATCTCCGCCGAATTCTGCGCGTTCTGTTTCTGAAATTCCTCCAGCGCCGCCTCGCGCGTGGTTGCGCTCACCCCGCCGGGCAGCAGCATCGGCTCCAGCCGAGTTTCCTCCGATTCTGGAGTTGGAATCACCTGCTTGGCCGGCTCATCGCTGTCGAGCGCGCTCATGTCCAGATCCGGTGCCCAATCCACCGTGATCCCAGGCAGCCGGTTGGCGGCCAGCGACAGAGCGAAGTTCATGCGATCCACCAATGCGCCGGTGCTCACCCAGTCAGCTGCATCCCACTTGTACCCGACGGGCGGAGTGCATCCGTAGATCGGCATGCCCAACTGGCGCAGCGCGTTCACCAGCGGCATATAGTTCTCAATTTGCGCATCGCTGGCTCGCGAGGCCGACACCACAAACTCCAGCGGCGTCTTTACCTTGGCACGGTAGTCGCTCGCCGCCCAGAACTCGGGCGAGTGGAAGAGCGTCTTCAGCACGCTGGGAATATCGCCGCCGGTCGACATGTAGGTGTTGGCCATGCGATCCACCAGCGCCTGCGAAGGATCGTCGCTCACAAAGCGGATCGCCAGCTTGCGCGAGATGAACTGCGCTGTGGCCGGCCGCGTGGCCAGAAAGTGCAGCAACTCGCGGCCTTCCGTCTCGCCGTTCTCTTTGATCTTTGTGCCCATCACCTTTTTCGTCCCCGGCTCATGCCTGTTGGCATTGAACTGGAACCCGCCGCCAAACTGCGGCCGGTCGACGGTCCAACCGGTCAGCACGCGCGCCACCTGGATCACATCAGCCTGCGTGTATCCGCCATTGACGCCGACCGTATGCAGTTCCATCAGCTCACGCGCATAGTTTTCGTTGATACCCGGAGGATCCTGCCGCTTGGCGTTGGGCCGGCGCGCCATCCCCATCTTGGCCCGCTGTGATGCCAGCGAATCCGGTCCGACACTCTCCGCGTTATCGAGGTAAATCATCATTGCCGGGCTGTGCGCCACTGCTTCCAGCAGATCCTCAAATTTGCCCAGCGCGTGCGGCCGAATCACGTCGCGCTCGTAACTGGCAAGGTAGTACGGCATCTGTTCGTTCTTGCGCAGGTAGATGTTGAAGTGGTTGAGCCAGAAGTCGGTCATCACTTCCTGCAACTGCGCGTTGGAGTAGATGTCGTGCGCCAGCCGCACGGCAAAAAGCTCCTGCGCGACCGTCTGCTCGGGGTGTTCCAGATCCTCAACCGACTCCCGAAGGCCCGGGTTCATCCCGGCCGTCAGGGCCTGCCGCTGTGGGGGCCTGAGTGCTTTCATGAAGCTCTCGAACTCTGCCGGCTGCATCTCCTGCAGCTTCAGCACGCGCTGTTCCGGCTCCAGCTTGAGGATCTCCTGAATCTGCTGTTCGCTCACCTCGGGAGCCTGATCAGATGCAGCGGGAGCCATGTTGTTCATGTCCTGCTGCGTCTCCGCCATGGTCGCTGTGCCTGCTGCAGCCTCAGTCTTTGCTGCATTGGCGTCCATGTCGTTCGCGGCGCCCGCGCTCGCGGCCATCGCCGGGCTCTGCGCATTTGCCGCAGCCGCACCTGGGGTTGGCGCAGCATTGTCCTTCTTCTCTTCCTGCGCGGCTTCCCTTGCCTGCGTGCGGTAAATCTGGTTCTCATACACTGCATGCAGCGTGCCTTGTTCAGGAATCGGTGCTCTGCCATTGATGGCCATGCGGATCATGGCGTTGCTCGGCAGCCGGTAGAGCAGATCCTGCGTGCTCCACTGCATGACGGGGAATTGTGCCAGCCTTGCGTTCAAGTCAGTTTCGTCGATGCTGTCGGGGTGCAGCTGCTGATCGAACCACTTGTCCAGGCCCATCTGCCGCACGGCTTCCAGCTCCCCAGGCTTCGGCCCGAACGTGAACCGGTCCAGAGCCTGCAAGATGCGCTCGTCCCCCTCGAGATGGTCCGAAATATCGGTTTGCCGATGCTCGCGCTGGGCCTGCGCCCGCGAATGTGCCTGCGCGCTTGGTTGATCGGCCGCTGCCGCTTCTTGAGCCAAGGCGATTGGAGCAGGGAAGCAAAGGCTATAGCAGAGGGCGATGGCGATCGAGTTGTGAATCGACCCGCGCAGGAACTCCATTGCTTTGACTCCGGGATGGGGAATGACGGGCGCCGCCTCTTGAACGCGCGAACTACCTGTTGGGTCAGACGCGATCTTATACCGAAAGTTGTGGCCGAGGCAGCCGCCGGGCTGTACTGCATCGCCTGCGCGATTCTGCCCGCAGACACCTCGAAGAGTCAATTATCTACTTTAAGTGAATCCTGGCAAGCAACTGATAAATAAAATACTTAATAGCACATGGCTCAGAGGGCCGCAGGTGCAGGCGGGCGGGAGCCAACGAGTACCAGATCCGATGCTACGGCTGGGGACTCAGGGCTGAAAGTTGATAGCTGAAACCTGAGGGTCGAAGGCTGAAGGCTCATAGCCGAAAACTAATAGACGAGGGTTGTTAGCGGACTTTCTTGCAGCGATCCATGATCTTCGTGTGCAGCCGCTCGCTCACTTCCGTGGGCAGTTCGTAAATCTCGTGGCAACGGAAAATCTCGATGGTTTTTCGCGTGGTGTTCAGCACGACCTCGCAGTGTCCGCACTTCTTGAGGTGAGTCTCGATCTCGGTGCGCGTCTCCGCCGCAATGGATTCGTCGATCACGTCGTCGAGAATTGCGAGGAACTCAGTGCAGGTCACTTGTTCAGCTCCGTTTTTCCTGCGCCGTCGGCGGCGCGGATTTCCTTCGGAAGTAGCGGCTGAGCCGTTCGCGCAGTTGCAGACGTGCCCGCAGCAGGCGCGACTTGACGGCCGGGACGCTCAAGCCCAGCGCTTCGGCGGTTTCCTCCGTCGAAAGCCTATCTACATCGCGCAGCACGAAAACCACGCGGAATCCATGCGGCAAGCCCTGGATGGTCTTGCGCAGGATTTCGGCCAGTTCGGACTGATTGTAATTCTGCTCCGGATTGGGAGCCCAGTCGGCGAAGTCGCGGGGTACGCTGCCCTCCTCGGTCTTCAGATCCTCGTCGATCGAGACCAATTTGCCCGTACGCCGCTTGCGCAGCCGCATCAGGCTCTCGTTGACCGCGATTCGCACTAACCATGTGTAAAACTTCGAGTTTCCCTGGAACTGATCGAGCTTCTCGTAGGCCTTCAGGAATGCGTCCTGCATCACGTCTTCGGCGTCTTCACGGTTTTGCGTAATGTGCAGCGCAATCCTGAAGATCTGCCGCTCGTACTTGCGGACCAGCGTGTCGTAGGCCGCGATATCCCCGGCGCGAACCCTCTCTACCAGGGCCACGTCGGGATGTTGCTCGTTTTGTCCTGCAATCGATTGGATGGTCGACATGGGAGTTGGTCGCAAAAATGCTGCGAAAGTCGTAGATCAATCGTTTCGAAGAACGAGCTTGGCTGGCCGGGGCGATTCGAACCAGCCAACAAAAGATGAGTGTAATTGACGCAGGCTCTGAGGGCCAAACCGCGTCCGCCAGCCAATCCGGTTACACGGCTGGTTCATTGATCACACCGTTTGCGTCTAATTCGGAATAAAGTGGAATTATGCTTGGGTCAACTTCCCTGATTACTTTCTTTCGTTCGGCGCTCCGGGCCGTAACGATTCTGCTCGTGTTGCTCTTGGTTCGGTGGACAATTGCCGCGCAGCCTCAAGTTGCCCCGGCTGCAAGCCCGCTGAGTTCCAGCGGCTCCAAGGCAACGCCGACCAAAAAGTCAGAGCCAACCCGCAAACCATCTGCGAAACACAAGCCGGTTCACCATTCGAGCCGTGCGTCGAGAATCGCGCATACGGCAAGGATCAGGCGAGCCTTTGTCGCCTCAAAGGAGCTACAGCCCATGGCGCAGCAGTTGGCGACCATGCGCACGCCCGAGGGCTACGCCGCGGTGACCGCTTATGCGCGCAGCCACACTGGCGATGCTGCCGCCACGGCGTACCTCGCCCTGGGGCACGCTTACCTGCTCGACAAGCGGTACGTCGAGGCGGAATCCGGATTGTCTCAGGCCCGGCGCGACGATGGAGAGCTGGGCGATTACGCGGATTTTCTGGCCGCAGAGGCGTATCACGAGGCCGGCACTGATCCCGCCGCCGAGGCAATCCTGCGCGGCTTTACCGATCGTTACCCTGAAAGCATCTTCGATGATGAGGCTCCAGAGCTGGAGGCCAATGTCCTGCTGGCCATGAACAATACCGAGGGTGCGCGAAAGGTTCTGGCGGCGGCCGAGGAGACCGATGCGGTGAGCCGGCCCGGCTACCAGCTCGCCGAGGGCCAGGTGGAGTTCGCGCTCGGCCAGCAGCAGACGGCAGAAAGCACCTTCAAACGCCTCCTGCTCGCACACCCCTTGAGCCAGGAAGCGCAAACGGCGCGCGCCCGACTGACGCAGATGGGCGTTGAGTCGACGCTCACCATCACTGAGCTGCGCAGCCTGGGCGATGCCTATTACAACGCGGGACGCTACGCCGAAGCTGCCGACCAGTTTCGCGCTCTGGCGCAAGAGCCGGTCCTCGACAATCAGACCCGTGAAAGCTTTCAGGTGTCAGAGGCTGCCTGCCAGTTGAAGCTGAAACGGCTGACTCCGGCCCAGGTGCAGGGGCTGCCTGACACCAATGACGAAAACGGCGCGCGGCGCCTGGACCTGTTGATGGAGCTGGCCCGCGATCGCAATGATTCAGCCGATCAGCAGCGCATCGTCTCCGAGATGGAGACGCGCTTTCCTCATAGCCTGTGGCTCGCGGATGCGCTGTTTTCCAGCGGCAACATGTATCTGCTGCAGCACGACTACGCCAAAGCCATCCAGTATTACGGCGAGCTGGCCACGCGCTTTCCTGAAGACAAGAACGCGGCTGCCTCGCACTGGCGCTCGGGCTGGCTGAGCTATCGGCTCGGACAATACAGCGACGCCGCGCGCATCTTCGACGAACAGATACGGCTTTATCCCACCGCGGCGGAAACCGTGTCGGCACTCTATTGGCGCGGGCGCCTCTATGAGACGCAGGACCGTGATCCCGCGCGGGCCGCGGCCAACTACCGCACGATTGTTCGCGTCTACCAGCACTTCTTTTATGCGCAGATGTCGCGCGCGCGGCTCTCTGAGCTAGGTGCAACGCAGCCGGCGTCGGCTGCTGATCTGGATCGTTTCCAGCCCCTGGCCATACCCCATCTCGTCGACACGTTTCCTGAGGACAGCCCGCATTTGGCAAAGGCGCGGTTGCTGGCCAACGCAGGCTTGAATGAATACATCGCGCGCGAGATCAAGGCCGATCCCGATTCGTCCTCGTGGAGCGCGCTGGCGGAAGCGCAGATCTATTCTTCGTACGGCGAGACGTTCCGAGCCGTGCGTGCGCTCAAGCGGGCGCTGCCGAGCGCCGCTTCGGCGCCCATCGCATCCATTCCGCTCGCCTATTGGCGGATTCTCTTTCCCGAAGAATGGTGGACCACGATCCAGGCTGAATCGGTCAAAAACAACCTTGATCCCTACCTGGTGGCCTCGCTGATCCGCCAGGAGTCTGAATTCAATCCTTCTGCCATCTCCAATAAGGACGCCTTTGGCCTCATGCAATTGCTTCCGTCGGTGGGCCGCAGACTGGCGCGTGAGGAAGGAATCGAGCATTTCCAGACTTTTCAGTTGCTCGACCCGGTGATGAACATCCGCCTCGGAACCCGTTATCTGCGGCAAACGCTCGACAAATTCGGCGGCGTGCAGGAGTATGCATTGGCTGCCTACGATGCTGGCGATAACCGCGTTACCGATTGGCAGGCGGCCGGTCCGTATTCGGGCATCGACGAGTTTGTGGAGTCCATTCCATTCACGGAAACACGCGAGTATGTCGAGGCCATCTTGCGCAATGAGGAAACTTACAAGGCGATCGACAACTTTGCGCGTTTGCACGGTGAAGTAGAAAAGACGGCGTCCAAATCAGGCAATCCGGCTTTGGCTGGGCAAGGAGAATCCCCTTCGTCAACCCCAAGCCATGATTGACTTCAGCGGTTCACCCGGCAACACGGGGCTTGACCGGGGGCATCAAAGTCATTTATGACGTTCGCAGCCTGCTGTTGAATTACAACGGAGCCGGGCGGCAACAGGGTCGCGGCTCGGTTACATCAGTCCTGGAGGGAACGATGTCAGCCGACTTGCAATTTCTGGAAGAGTGGATCCCTGAAAAGATGGACCCAGGAACGATCTTCATGCTGGAGAACCAGGCCAAACTGGGTCAGGCGCAAAATCCGTATGTTGCCGTGATGTCGTGCCCGCGCTGCGGCACGCTGGGTCTGATTACGCGTCGTCAACTGTATGGTGGCGAGACGATCATCTGCGGCGGCGACGTCTGCTCCGCCGAATATCGCCTGGACGGCGAAAACATCTGCTACCGCCTGGCGCAGTGATGACAGCCCTCAGCTATCAGTCGTCAGCCCGAAGCCTTTCTTTGCTTGAATTCGTGCGGAAAGCTAAAGGCTGAAAGCTGGATCGCTACTGCTGCAGCTGATAGTCCGCGTTGGTTGTCTTGGCGCCGGCCTGCTCAGGCGTGGGAAGCTGTGTCCGGTCCCAGCCTCCTCCCAAAGTCTGCACGAGGTCGACCGACGAAGTCATCTCATTCACCTCGAGTGCGTTTAACGTCTCCTGATTCGTGAGCAGGGTGGTCTGGGCAATCACCACGTCAACATACGGGTCGACGCCGGTGTTGTAACGGACTAACTCCAGATTCAGATAATCCTGCGCATCTTTCACCGCCTGCTGCTGCCGTAGAATCTGTTGCGAATAGACTCGAGTGGCCGCGAGCGCATCCTCCACCTGCTGAAACGCGACGAGCACCGACTGACGATAGATGGCGACGTCGGCGTTGTATTGAGCAACGTACTGGTGGAGCTCAGCGCGATAGAGGAAGCCGTTAAAAAGCACCTGCGAAATGGATGGACCGACGGACCAGGTGCGACTGTCTATATCGAAGAGATGCTTAAACGTGGCCGACTCAAATCCACCGCTGGCCGAGATGGTCACCTGGGGGAAGAATGCGCCATAACCGATACCGATCACTGCGTTCTCCTGGGCCAGCGTGCGCTCCGCGGCGGCGACATCTGGCCTGCGCTCGGCCAATTGTGACGGCACGCCGGTGGGGATGGGAGGAGGCGTATAGACCATTGGCCTTTCGGGAATGGAAAAATCGCTCGGCGCCTTGCCCAGCAGCACTGCAATGGCATGTTCGTATTGCGCACGCAGCAAACCAACGTTCACCTCGGCAGCCTCCGCGGCCTCCAGCGTGGTCTTGGCCTCGGCCACCGAGATGTAATCTCCGACGCCGGTGTCGAACTGGGCCTGGTTATAGTCGAGGGATCTCTGGTCTGCCGCAACGGTTTCTTTCAGGATCTGCTCCAGCATGTCCTGGCCGCGAATCTCAAAGAAGTAATTGGCCAGGCTTGCTTGTTCGGTGAGCTTTTCCACCTGGAGATCGGCGGCGCTCACCTGCGCCGCATATTGCGCTTCGTGCACCTCGTTGCGGATCTTTCCCCAGAAGTCGGGCGTCCATGACACGTCGATCGGCAGGTTCCACAGGCTCGTGGTGTTTCCCGTCGTGGCCGTTGAAGTGATGCGCTGGTTAGCCGAGGTTTTCGAACGGTTCCACGATGGACTTGCCGTGATGGTCGGCCAATACAGCGAACGTGCCTCGGCAATGACTGCGCGAGCCGCCATGTAATTCTGGAAATCTTCTTTCAGGGTTTCGTTATTCACATTGAGCTGTTCTTCCAGTGCGTTGAGCTCGGGCTCGTTGAAGACCTCCCACCAGTTGCCGCGAATCATGGCGTCCTGCGGACTGGCCACCTTCCATCCGCCGGTGTCGTGGAAGTTGACCGTGGACTCCTTGTAATTTGGAGCGGTCACCGCCGGCGGAGCGGGCGCATGATAGGGCGGCCCGACGCGGCACCCGCCAAGCAGAACAAGCGAAGCAAACATGCTTGCGGAAAATGAAATCGGCATTCGGTTCTTCAGCTTAAGCATGGTCGATATCCTTTTGAGATTTACGACGCAGTCCCTTCCGCCGTCGCCGGAAGCGAGTCATGCGTGCGGCCGAGCGCGCGCAGCCGCAAGCGATCCATCATCAGGTAAATGACCGGCGTGGTATACAGCGTGAGCAACTGGCTCAAAACCAATCCACCGACAATTGTGATGCCCAGTGGTTTGCGCAATTCCGATCCGGTCCCATTTCCAAAGGCCAGCGGCAGGGCACCGCAAATGGCAGACATGGTAGTCATCATGATTGGCCGGAAACGTAACAGGCATGCCTGGAAGATCGCTTCGCGCGTCGACTTGCCTTCCAGCCGCTCGGCTTGCAGCGCGAAGTCGATCATCATGATGGCATTCTTTTTGACGATGCCGATCAGCAGAATGATCCCGATGATCGAGATGATGTTCAAATCCATGTGAAACAGCATCAGCGCGATCATGGCGCCGACACTGGCCGAGGGCAGTGTTGAGATGATGGTCAGCGGATGAACCAGGCTCTCATACAAAATGCCGAGCACGATGAAGACAGAAGCAAGCGCTGTGAGGGCCAGGATCCATTCCGTCGACAACGATTGCTGGTAGGCCTGCGCGGTCCCGGCAAAAGCTCCTGTTACGGTGGCGGGCATTCCCAACCGCTGCTCCATCATGGTCACTTCCCGCGTCGCATCGCTGAGTGAAGCGCCGTTTCTCAAGTTGAAGGAAACCGTGACCGAAGGAAAGAGCCCGGTGTGACCCACCTGCAGCGGGGTGGTGTTGGTGTTGGGTTTCATCACGCTGAACAACGGCGAGATGACATTCAGGCCGGCTGACGACGTCCGGCTAGAGGTGAAATAAATGTTGTTCAGTGCCGACGGATCCTGCCAGTACTGCGGTGCCACTTCCATGACGACGTAGTACTGGTTGAGCTGCGTATAGATGACTGAGACTTCTGATTGGCAAAATGCGCTGCAGAGGGCACTGTCGAGCGATTGCGGCGTCTGGCCGAGTCGCGCCGCGGTGACTCGATCGTAGCTCAGCATCTCCTGCAGTCCCCCGTTTTGCTGGTCGGTGTTCACGTCCTGCAGGTCAGGGAGTTTCTGCATGTTCTGGTACAAGATCGGACCCCAATGAGCGAGGTCATCAATATTTCCAGACTGTATCGTGAATTGATAGAGTGCGCCGCCCCCGCGGCCCCCAATGCGCAGATCCTGGGCCGGCTGCAGAAATGCCGATGCGATGGGTAACCGATTCATTTTTGGCCGAAGGCGATTGATCACGTCCATGGCCGATGTCTGGCGCTCATCGCAATTCCGCGCGCTCTCATTGCAATGCCTTCCCAGCGCCTTCAGCGTTACGTAGATGAACCCCCCATTCCCACGACCGGCGTAAGCGTTTGCATGGGCCACAGCGGGGTCAGCCTTGACAATCTTCAGGAGCTGTTCGACAGAGAAGTTCATGAAGGGGAACGAAGCGTCCTGAGGTCCTTGTACCTGGCCCATGATCGTGCCGGTGTCCTGCTGCGGGAAGAAACCAGTCGGGATTCGGAAGATCACCAGAAAATTAAGCGCGATGGTGAGAAGTAGCACCACCAGGGTCAAACCGGGATTGTCCAGCACCCACAGCAGCGAGTTTCGGTAAATCGAGATCATGCCGTTGAAGGTCTTTTCGCTGGCCCGGAAAAGCCAGTTGTGCTTTTCTTCGGTCGCGTGCGGCTTCAACACGTGCGCGCACATGCATGGCGTCGTGGTCAGGGAAATCACCATCGAGATGATGATGGCAGTCGAAAGCGTAACTGCAAATTCGCGGAAGAGACGGCCGATGATGCCGCCCATCATCAGGATGGGAATAAACACGGCGATCAAGGACATGCTGATGGAGAAGACGGTGAATCCAATCTCCCGCGCGCCTTTCATCGCCGCGGCAAATGGCTCCATGCCCGATTCGAGATGGCGCGTGATGTTCTCCATAACCACAATGGCGTCGTCGACCACAAACCCCGTGGCGATGGTCAGAGCCATCAGCGAAAGGTTGTCGAGCGTGTACCCGAGCATGTACATCACTGCGAAGGTTCCGATCAGCGAAATAGGAACCGCCACGCTGGGAATGAGCGTGGCGCGCGGGCTGCGCAGGAAAAGGAAAACTACGAGGATCACCAGGACGATGGACCCAACGAGCGTCTTGTAGACCGTATCGACTGAGGCGCGGATCGTCGTGGTGCGGTCGAGGACTACCGTGCTGTCTATACCTTGAGGAAGCACTGCCTCAAGAAACGGCAGCTGCGCCCGCACCCGGCCAACAGTCTGAATGATGTTGGCGCCGGGCTGCCTGAAGATGAAGACAAAAACCGCGCGTTTCCCATCTGCGTAGCCGGCCTGCCGGATGTCTTGCGCCGAGTCCACAACATCGGCTACATCGGAAAGATGGACCGCCTCGCCGTTGTGATAGCCGACAACCAATGGCCGATAGTCTGCGGCCGCTGAGATCTGATCGTTGGTGAGAATGTCTTCAGTAACTCCGTTGTCCGAGAGCTGGCCCCTCGGCTCATGCGAGTTCTGCAGGCTGAGAACCGACCGTATATTACCGAGCGTGAGGCCGAAGCTTTCGAGCTTCGTGGGATTGACCTCGACACGCACAGCTGGTGTGGCACCGCCCTGGACGCCCACCTGCCCGACTCCCTGAATCTGAGAGAGCTTCTGCTCCATGACGGTTGAAGCGAGGTCATACAGCTTCGTCACCGGGTACTTATCCGAGGTGAAGCTGAGAATCATGATCGGCGCATCAGCCGGATTTACTTTGCGATAGTTTGGATTGGAAGGCAGATTGGCCGGCAGATACGTCCGCGCTGCGTTGATCGCGGCCTGCACATCACGTGCGGCTCCGTCGATGTTGCGGCTCAGGTCGAACTGCATCGTCACGTTGGTCGAGCCCAACGAGCTTGACGATGTCATCTCGGTGATTCCGGCAATATGACTGAACTGCCGCTCCAGGGGCGTGGCCACTGACGCCGCCATGATCTGCGCGCTGGCGCCTGGCAGTCCGGCGCTCACGCTGATGGTCGGGAAATCCACCTGCGGCAGCGGAGCCACCGGCAGCACGACGAATGCAATACCGCCTGCGATCGCTACGGCGACCGTAAGGAGCGTGGTGCCCACAGGCCGCCGGATAAATGGGGCCGAGATGTTCATGCACTCTCCGTGCCGGGTTCCGTTTGATTGCCGCCGCGCGTCCGCGAAATATGGTGCCCCATGAAGCGCTGGCCGATCCGGTCAAAGAAGATGTAAATCACTGGTGTGGTGTAAAGCGTGAGCAACTGGCTCAGCAACAGGCCGCCCACCATGGCGATTCCCAGCGGACGCCGCAACTCCGATCCCAGGCCCGTTCCTGCCGCCAGCGGAATCCCGGCCAGCAAGGCTGCCAATGTGGTCATCATGATCGGGCGGAAGCGCAGAAGGCTGGCCTCGTAAATCGCGTCTGTCGAAGTCTTGCCGCCCTGCCGCTCGGCTTCCAGGGCGAAGTCCACGATCAGAATGCCGTTCTTGTTCACAATGCCGATCAGCAGAATGATTCCTATGATGCCGACAGCATTTAAATCCTGGCGGAAAAGGATCAGTGCGAGCAGCGCGCCGACGCCTGCCGAGGGAAGTGTCGAAAGAATCGTGATCGGATGGATGAAGCTCTCATACAAAACGCCAAGAACGATGTAGACGGTCACAAGGGCAGCAAGAATAAGCAGAGCTTCGTTGGAAAGCGAATTGTGGAAGGACGCCGCCGTGCCTTGAAAGTCGGATTGCAGGCTGGCAGGGAAGTGAAGGTTTTTGGCGACCTTTTCGATGTCGCTGATCGCTGTGCCCAGGGAAGCGTGCGGCGCAAGGTTGAACGAAACCGTGACCGACGGGAACTGTCCCTGGTGGTTGATGGAAAGCGCTTCAGTGGTGTCGCGCACCTGCGTGAAGGCGCTGAGCGGGATGGCGTTGGCGCCTACTGACGATGTGGTCTTGATGGCCGTTGCTGCTCCCGCCGTGGCGCCGGCCAGCACCGTGGACGGCGCGTTGACCGCCTGCGAAGATGGCGTATAGCGCACCGACGTGGTCAGAGCGTTTGATCCCGCCGCTGCCGAGGCCGATGAGGAAAATGATGTCGCGGCGCCGGCTCCGCTGGCCCCCGATGAGGCATTCGACTGAATGTAGAGATCACCCAGATTCGCGGGATTCTGCTGCCACTGAGGCGCTGCTTCGAGCACAACATGATATTGGTTCAGCTGCGTGTACAACGTGCTGATCTGCCGTTGCCCATAAGCGTCGTACAGGGTGTTGTCGATCGTGGTCGGTGCAACGCCAAGCCGCGAAGCAGTGACGCGATCGATCGTAAGCTGCACCGCGCGCGCTCCAGTCAGCTGATCCGTGGCCACATCTTCAAGCTCCGGCAGCTTTTCGAGCTGCGCTGTGAATTTGTTGGTCCACGACGTCAGCTCGTCAGTATCGGGATCCTCCAGGGTGTACTGGTACTGCGTCCGGCTGACACGGTCGTCGACCGTAATATCCTGCACCGGCTGCATGTATAAATGAACGCCTTGCACCTGCTGCAAGTTGCTCTGCAACCGCCGGATCACATCGGAGGCGCTGGTATGCCGCTCCTCAATGGGCTTCAGGTTGATGGAAATGCGCCCGCTATTTAGCGTGGTGTTCACGCCGTCGGCGCCGATGAACGACGTCAGGTTATCCACTGCAGGGTCCTTGAGGATAACCTGCGCAAGCTCCTTCTGCCTTTCTGACATGGCAGCGAAGGAAATGGACTGTGACGCCTGCGATATGCCCTGGATCACGCCGGTGTCCTGAACCGGGAAAAACCCCTTGGGAATTTCGACGTAGAGGACGATCGTGAGGATCAACGTGGCCAGGGCCACCAGCAGGGTGATGGGCTGGTAGCGAAGCACCACTTTCAGCGTGCGCCCGTAAAACGCGATCAGTTTGTTCACCGCGTTTTCTGATGCGCGATAGAACCGGCCCTCCTGCTCCTTTGGGTTCTGACGCAGGATGCGGGAGCACATCATGGGCGTCAGGGTCAGCGACACTACCGCCGAAATGACGATGGTGACGGCCAGCGTAACGGCGAATTCGCGAAATAGGCGGCCAACCACATCGCCCATGAACAGCAGCGGGATCAGCACCGCGATCAGAGAAACGGTCAGCGACATGATAGTGAAGCCGATCTGGCCCGCGCCAGTCAGCGCGGCTTCCAGCGGCGGCATACCCGCCTCTAAGAAGCGGCTGATGTTCTCGATCATCACGATGGCGTCGTCAACCACGAAGCCCGTGGAAATGGTCAGCGCCATCAGTGAGAGGTTATCGAGCGAATAGCCAAGCAGGTACATCACCGCAAACGTGCCGATGAGGGAAAGCGGCACGGCCACGCTGGGAATGATGGTGGCGCGGAAACTGCGCAGAAACAGGAAAATCACCATCACCACCAGCGCGATGGTCAGCCCTAATTCAAACTCCACGTCGTGGACGGAAGCTTGAATGCTTGTGGTCATATCGGTCATCGTCGTCACGTTGATGCCTGCCGGCAGATTCGCCTGGAGCTGGGGCAATACCTTTTTAATCTCGTTGACGACAGTGATGGTGTTGGCGCCGGGCTGGCGCTGGATGTTGAGAATAATCGCCGGGGTGAGCGCAGACTCGGAAGATCCGTCCGCCTGCCCCATAAAGGCCGCCTGTTTGGTGTTTTCCACGCCGTTGATCACGTTGGCGATATCTTTGACGAACACCGGCGCGCCATTGCTGTAGGCGACGACTACGTTCTTATATTGATTGGCTTCGGTGATCTGATCGTTGGCGTCAATCTGGTAGTCCTGGCGCGGGCCGTCGAAGTTGCCCTTGGCCGAGTTGACGCTGGCCTGCGTCAGTGCCGTCCGCACATCCTCCATATTCAAGCCGTAGGCCGACAGCTCCACTGGGTTGACCTGAATGCGGACCGCCGGCTTCTGGCCGCCGCTGATACTCACCAGTCCCACTCCGTTCAACTGCGACAGCCTCGGCGCGAGACGCGTGTCAATATCGTCTTCGACCGTAGAGAGCGGCAGGCTGTCCGACGAGATCGCCAGCGTCATGATCGGCGCATCGGCGGGATTGGTCTTGCTGTAGACCGGGGGTACGGGCAGATCGGAGGGCAAGAATGTCTGCCCACCGTTAATCGACGACTGCACCTCCTCCTCGGCGACATCCAGGCTCAAGGAAAGGCTGAATTGGAGCACGATGACCGATACGCCCGAGGCGCTGGTCGACGTCATCTGGCTAAGGCCCTGCATCTCGCCAAACTGGCGCTCGAGCGGCGCCGTCACGGTGGTCGCCATCACGTCGGGACTGGCCCCGGGGTAGAACGTGACCACCTGGATTGTCGGATAGTCGACCTGCGGCAGCGCCGAGACGGGCAGCTGTGTAAATGCCACCAGACCCGCCAGCAGGATTGCGGCCATCAGCAGCGACGTTGCAACCGGCCGCAAAATGAATGGCCGAGATGGACTCATGGAGCGGCCTCGGTGGTTTCAGCGGATGTCGCCGGTATGGTGACCTTCGATTCAACGACGGGCGAGCCGTCCACCAGCTTCTGGAAACTGCTGTTGGCCACAACATCTCCCGGCTTCAGCCCCGTAACCGCTGTATTCCCCTGATCGGAAATGCCCGACTTTATGGTTGTCATCACTGCTTTGGCGTTTTTGCTGTCGGGGTTCTGAATCAGGTAGACAAAATCGATCGCGCCATTGTGCTGGATTGCGGAAGAAGGAACGATGGTCAGGTCATCGACTGTATTCACCAGCAATCGCGTGTTGACAAATTGATTAGGAAAGAGAGCGTCGTTGCGGTTATCGAACTCCGCTCGCAGCTTTACAGTCCCGGTCACAGTGTCAATCAGATTGTCGATTGTGATCAGCTTTCCCTTTGCCAGCATTTGCGTCTTATTGTCGTTCAGAACTTCGACGGCCAGCGTCTTGCCGCCATGCGTTTGACGCAGAACCTGTGGCAGGTCACCCTCGGGAAGAGTGAAGATCACGGTGATGGGCGCAATTTGGGCGACGTCGACCAGCGGGGTGTTGGAGTTGGCGGTCACGAGGTTGCCGGGATCGACCTGGCGAAGTCCGACGCGGCCATCAATCGGCGAAGTGATGTGGCAGAATCCTACCTCGACCTGATCGTATTGCACCGTTCCCTGGTCGTTCTTGACGGTTCCCTGGTCCTGAAGCACCAGCTTTTCCTGGTCCTCGAGTGTCTGCCTTGGAATGGCATTGCGCGACCATGCGTCCTGATAGCGCTTCATGTCCATTTGTGCCTCGGCAAGCAGATTCTGGTCGCGGTCCAGCATGCCCTGTGCCTGTGCCAGTTGCGCTTCGTAGGGGCGGGAATCGATATCGATCAATGGATCGCCCTTGTGCACCGTCTGCCCCTCACGGTAGTGCACAGCCGTGATCACACCGGTCACCTGCGCGGCAATCGTGTCGTTGTAGACGGGGGTGACCGTGCCGATTGCGTCTAGATAGACGCCCATGCTTCCCTTGGTGGCCGTAGCATAAGTGACAGGAACCTGCCCGGCCATCGCGCCACGCCGCCCACCCCCCGCGGGGACGGCTGCACTCGTGCGATGCTGCTTGTAAACCCAGAGAAACAGCAACCCGAAAAGCAGCAAAATGATCACCCAGATCCAGCGATGACGCCGCTTTTTTTCGGAATTGGCGGGCGGTTGCCCTTGTACTGGATGCGAAACAGACAGAGATTGATCCATCGTCTTCTTCTTCTCGTATGTTCAGCTACGAGCACTCGGTTTGATACGAACATTTTCTCATATTCGAAATCGAGGCCGAAATGGTCAAAGGCGGCATTGCCCGTGTCAAGTTGGCAGATAGAACATTGGCTTCCATGGGTTCAAGCGCTGACAGGGCGCACCAACGATTCTGGACGCCACAAATCAACCCTTCGCGCGAGGGCACGTACTTCATTGACGAAAGGGAGTGGCAAATAGTTGCAAAAGGTGATCCGGCGCCAGGCAAGTCGAAAATGCAAGCCGCGGCCGTTCTTCTTCCTCCAGCAACAGGTCGGCGCCCTCGTAGCGGTTCTTGCCACACAAAGCGCCGATCTCGAAGACATTCTTGTCGATCAGATCCGTCCTTACTGATCATCACGCTGCCGGAATCGAAGACACTACTGTCTCGATTGAGCGTAAGGATTCATGCGTTCTTCAGAATCACCTCGCGCCTCAGCTAGCTTCAGCAAAATCCAGGGAAGCCCTGCGCTAGGGGGCAACGATGTGGGTACCGCCATTGCCGATTACCGCACCCGCTACGCTCTCCACAGAAGTGATAATGCACTCCTCGCCTCCGTGCTCGAGGAAGTCGATTGCCGCCTCGATTTTCGGCCCCATCGACCCTGCTGGAAATTGGCCTGCGGCTAAATACTGGCGCGCCTGGTCCATGGTGATTGTGTCGAGCCACCGCTGGCCGGGCCGGCCATAGTCGAGCGCTATGCGATCAACCGAAGTAACAATGATGAGCTTGTGAGCGCGCACGTGTGTCGCCAGCATGCTTGAAGCGAGGTCCTTGTCGACAACGGCTTCCACACCCACCAAACGACCGTCTTCCCAGGCCACCGGGATGCCCCCGCCTCCGCAGGCGATCACCACGACGCCGGCGTCGAGCAGCGACAAGATGGCTTCGATCTCCAGAATTCGCAACGGGCGCGGCGAAGGCACGACGCGACGGTAGCCTCCTGGCGAGACTTCGCGCATGATCCAGTCTGGATTGTTGCTGCGAATGGCTGCGAGCTCGTTCGCGTCATAGAATGCCCCGATCGGCTTGCTGGGATGCTGGAAGTCCGGGTCGTCGCGATCCACGAGCACCTGGGTGATCAGCGTAGCCGCTTCGCGCTTGATTCCTTCGCGGCGGAACAACTCGTAAGCCAGCCGCTGGATCATGTAGCCCATGCCGCCCTGGCAATCGGCGTCGCAAGTGTCGAGCGGCAAGCGCGGAACGCGCCGCTCGCCCTCCTCGACGCGAATCAGGATGTTGCCGATCTGCGGTCCGCTGCCGTGGGTGATAGCAATCCGTGAGCCGGTGTGGAACAGAGGCTTGAGATGTTCGAGCGTCTCCGCGGTGTGGGCAAACTGCAAGGGAATGGTCCCGGATTCGTCGGGTTTCGTAATGGCGTTGCCGCCCAGAGCGATCACAAGCGTTTCGGTCATGGTCTTAAGAGCCTGTCATCTCATAAAAAACTTCTTGCTCCGACATGGTCAATGCCATAATCGCCTTGGCGGTGTGCAGGCGGTTTTCCGCTTCCCGGTACACCACAGACTGCGGGCCATCGATGACCTCGTCCGTCACCTCGTTGCCCCGATCGGCGGGCAGCGGATGCATGTACAAAGCATCTTCCGCAGCCAACTTCATGCGCTCGACGTTGCAAATCCAGGGCCGGTATCCCTCCGCGATCCGCAGGGACTCCTTGGGGTTCGTTCCCATGGTGTCAAGACAGCCCCAGCTCTTGGGAATGACGACGTCGGCGTCGCGAAACGCGTCGTCCATGTTGTCCACGATCTCGAACCTGGTTCCGGCGCGCCTCGCGTTCTCTCGCGCTGCTTCCACCGTCTGCGGCATCAGCGCGTACTCGGGTGGATGCGCCAGCACGACGTCCAGTCCCAGGCGCGGCATCAACATGATCAATCCTTGCGGCACGCTGAGCGGCTTGGCGTAGCTCGGCGCGTACGCCCATGTTACCGCCAGCTTGCGTCCGCGGAGGTTGCGCCCAAGTTTCTCGCGGATGGTCATGAGGTCGGCCAGTGTCTGGCAGGGATGGTCGACGTCGCACTGCATATTGATTACCGGCACATCTGCCCAGCGCGCAACTTCGCACATGTACGCGTTACCCTCACCCGGAATCAGGTCGTGACGGATGGCGATCGCGTGTCCATAGCTGGAGAGAATGATTCCTGTATCTTTCGCGCTCTCTCCATGGGAGACTTGCATTACATCGGCGGTCAAAAAATGGGCGTGGCCGCCAAGCTGCGTGATTCCCGCCTCGAACGAGTTACGCGTGCGCGTGGACTTGTCGAAAAACATCAGGAAGATGGTTTTATCGGGCAAGTAGCGATGCGGAATGCCCGCCTTGAACTTGCGCTTCAAATCGGCGGATACGTCGAGCAGAATTTCGATCTCTGCGTCGCTGTATTCTTCCGTAGTGATATAGTCCTTGCCTTTAAACAGCGCCTTGCTCGTTTCCAACGCACACCTCTTCCTCAAAAACCTGTCGAATTAACTCCGTTCAGCCATTCGAAGCTTCCAGCGTGGCGACGTACGCCAGGGGGAAGGCAGCATAGAACTGCGCCGCTTCCACCAGGTGGCGGATCGGGACGCGTTCGATAACACTATGCGCGACGTCTTCTTCACCGGGACCGAAGCCGATGGTCGGCACGCCCATAATTCCCATCGAGCCGACGCCATTCGTGCTGAAAATCCACTTGTCCACAACTGGATCGGCGTTGTGAAGCGTTCGATACGCCGCAACCGCCGAGCGCACCAACAAATGGTCTTCTTCGAGCACCCAGGTTGGATAGTACTTCTGCATTGGATACGTGAGGCCGGTATAGCTGGGCGTCTCGTACTGCAACACCTCGATCTCCGCGCCTTGCGCCGCCGGTAGGACTCTCACCTCGGCGACCGCGCTCGAGAGCGTCTCCCCAGCGGTGAGCCGGCGGTCGAGATGGATGGAGCAGGCGCCCGGCACCGCGCATAGAGACGGAGACATCGAGCGAATCTCGGTGACGGCAATCGTTCCTTTGCCGAGAAACGCATCGTCGCGCAAACGCGTGTTCAACTCCTCGATCTGCGCGATCAGCGGGGCTACCTTGTAAATCGGATTGTCGCCGCGCTCCGGCGCGCTGGCATGACACGAACGTCCGCGCAGGTGAACCTCGATCTCCATGCGCCCGCGATGTCCGCGGTACACGTGCAGATTGGTTGGCTCCGTGAGCACCACGCACTCCGGCCGGATACCGTCTTCCTTGAGAATATAGACCCACGCCAGGCCGTCGCAGTCTTCTTCCTGCACCGATCCGACAACCCATAACGTGTAGTCGCCTTCTAGTTCCAAATCCTTGATCATCTTGCCCGCATAAACCATGCTGGCCATGCCCGCGCGCTGATCGCTGGAGCCGCGTCCATAAATGAAACCATCCTCCACTTTGCCCTTGTACGGATCCCAGGACCATTCCTTCGGATCACCAACGCCGACGGTATCCGTGTGCGCGTCCATCATGATCACGTGTTTGCCTGAGCCGATGCGTCCCAGCACGTTGCCCATGGCATCAACGCGGACTTCGTCGAAGCCCACGCGTTCCATCTCCTGCTTGATGCGCTGAATGACAGGACCTTCGTGAGAACTCTCGGCGGGAATGGCGACCATGTCGCGCAAAAAGCGGACCATGTCCGCTTCCAGCGCGTTTGCGGCGGTGAGTAAACGGGAGGAGTCAATCGTAATTTCGGTTTGCATGTTGATCCTTAGTCGGCAGCCCTTGAGGCCGCTCGTTCAGTGAAAGGTTGAGGTACGTCTTCCGACGCACCGGTAGTTTCGGGAAGCGGATTCCGGCTGTAGGGTGTGTCTTTCAGTGGCAGTCTCGTGCGCAGCTTGCCGTCTCGCCGCCAATAGGCGCAAGCAATCGCGGGTGCCGTGGGAATGCTCACGATCTCGCCAACTCCCTTGGCTCCGCAGGCCAGCTCAGATTGGTTCTTTTCGATGATGCGGCACTCGATCTCGGGAGTTTGCGTGGAGCGAAGAAGCCCGATCCTGCCGAATGTGACTGCCGGCGCGCCATTGCGTAAAGGGAACTCCTCGGTCAGCGCGTAGCCCATGCCCATCACCACGCCACCTTCAATTTGTCCTTCAACGCCATTGGGATTGATTGCCCGCCCAACGTCGTGCGCCGCGATGACCTTTTGCACTTTGCCTTGGTTGTCCAAGATCACGACCTGCGTGGCGTAACCATAGGCGACGTGGCTCACGGGATTCGGCTTGTCGCAGGTCATCGGGTCGGTCACGCAATCGTATTCACCCAAAAACTCGTGGCCGTCGAGCTCTGCCAGCAAAAGATGATTCAATTCCTGCTTGAGCGCACTTGCGGCCCGCCGTGCTGCTTCGCCTGTGATCGTCGTCTGGCGCGAAGCCGTGCTGGTTCCGCTGTCGGGCGTGACGCTGGTGTCAGGGCAGTGCACTGCCAGCAAAGACTTGTTGAGCCCAGCCGTCTCTGCCACCATCTGCAGCAGCACGGTTGCGATGCCTTGCCCCATGCATGCCGCGCTTGTGCAGATCACCACTCGCCCACCATCCACCCTCAGCTTCACGCGGCCTACATCGTTCACGCCGACACCCTTGCCCGTGTTCTTGAAGGCGCAGGCAATGCCGGCATCGGGATGCGCATCGATCACGTCCTTCACCGCGAGGAGCGTTTCTTTGAGCGCCGTGCCTCCGTCGGCAATCTGTCCGTTCGAAAGCACCCCGGCAGGCTCGATGGCATTGCGGAATCGGATCTCCCACGGAGAAATGCCCACCTTGACGGCCAGCAGATTCAAGTTGCTCTCCATCGCGAAGCAAGTTTGCGTCACGCCGAATCCGCGCATCGCTCCTGAAGGAATGTTGTTGGTGTAAATCGCGCGGCCCTCAATGTCGACGTTGTCGATCTGATACGGTCCGGCGGCGTGGGTGCAGGCGCGCTGTAACACCGGCCCGCCGAGCGAGGCGTAAGCGCCGGTATCGGCCACAATGCGCACGCGAACTGCCGTGAGTTTTCCATTCTTGTCGCAAGCGGTCGTATATTCCATCTCCATCGGATGGCGCTTGGGATGCACGCGCATACTCTCCGCGCGGCTGAATGTGAGCTTGACCGGCTTGCCCGTGCGCCACGCCAGCAGCGCCGCGTGGTGCTGCACCGACATATCTTCCTTGCCGCCGAATCCGCCGCCTACGTACTTGCTGATCACTCGAACCTTCTCGTCCGCGACGCCGAGCATGCGCACAATTTCGCGGCGATCGTCGTAGACACCCTGGCCGGCGGTATATACGGTCATCGATCCGCCTGGCTCCGGCACCGCCAACGCACTCTCCGGCTCGAGAAACGCGTGTTCGTGTCGCGGCGTCGAATAGTGTTGTGTGACGACGTGGGCAGCTTCAGCAAGCGCGCAATCCACATCGCCGCGCTTCAAGACCGTTGTGGCGAGCAGATTCCCGCCTGGATGCAGACGCGGAGCACCATCCGCCATTGCCGCCTGCGGCGACAGCACTGGCTCGCGCTCCTCGTACTCCACGCGAATCCGATCGACAGCCTCGCGCGCCGCGGCTTTGGTCTTGGCAGCCACCAGCGCAATGGCGTCGCCGACATAACGTGTCTCCTCGCCTTCGGCAATCATCACCGGCCAGTCATGGACCACGTGGCCGAGCAGCCGTTCACCTGGCATGTCTTTTGCGGTGAGCACAGCCTCCACGCCGGGAACCGCCCGCGCCGGGGCGATCTCTATTTTCCTCAGCAGCGCTCGCGGATATTTCGCGCGCAGTACCGCGCCAAATAACATGCCGGGAACTCGCAGATCATCAACGAACTCGCCTGTTCCAAGAAGCTTTTCCTTCGCTTCGGCGCGCGCCGTTCGTTCGCCTACATTTGCACCGGCCGACTCCGCAAGGTGTGTCTCGCCACTCCGCAGTGCATGCGCGGCAAGCTGAATGGCTCGCTCGATCTTCACGTATCCGGTGCAGCGGCACACGTTGTAGCGAATCGCCCGTTTGACATCGGCCTCCGTAGGCGCGAGATTCGCGTCGAGCAGCGCCTTCGCGCTCATCACCATTCCGGGCATGCAGAATCCGCACTGCACGGCGCCCACTTCACCGAAGGCCCATCCGTAGACATCGCGTTCGCGCGCGGAGAGCCCTTCCGCTGTGATCACCGATTTCCCATTCACCTTGGCCACGCTATGCGTGCAGGCGCGCACGGCCTTTCCATTCACGATCACGGAGCAGGATCCGCAGACGCCCTCGTCGCAGCCGTCCTTCACCGAGGTCAGGTGCGCATCCTCACGCAGATACTCCATCAGGTTTTTGTTCGCGTCGGTGGAGACGTGCGCGCCGTTCAGCGTGAACTGGAACATAGCGGTTGCTCCTCAGCCGTGTGCACCCGCAGTGTGCAAATCTTGCGGTCGTATCCCTCCACCTTTGCGTACTGCGCATCCCAGAACTCCTGATGGCGCATGGAATCGAGAAATTCCCTGCTATAGCCGAACTTCAGCCAGTCATTCTCTTTTTGCTGGAACATCCGCTCCTTCACTGCGGGCTCCCGGAAGTCGAAGATGTTGTCCGGCGACGCGCCGAGGAAGATCTCGCGCGCCCAGCGGTCCAAAACCGGCGCTGTCATGTCCTGATAGCGGTTGCTCATTTCATCGAGCACTGACTGGTAACGGTCAAAACCGTCCGTTGCGACGGTGACGACGTTGTCGCCGGTTCCGAGGCCAAGGTGCTTTGCCAGCTTGATCGCGCCGAGCACGTTGCAGATTCCCGACGGCCCAAAGAGATTGCGCAGGCCAAGCGCGAATTCCCGTTCCACGCCCATGCGCACAAGCGAGTCAGTGCCATCGTGAAAGATTTTGACGCCCTGAACGGTCTCCTCATCCTTGACGAGGATGACAAAATCGGTGTTGAGCACGTTGTGAATCAGCGTGCACATTTTGTCGCCAATTCCTTCAATGCGATGTTGCCCGCGGCCGCCATTGGCCAGTGTGGAGCACTCATAGGGCTCGAGTGCGGCGATTTTCGCGTCAGGAAATGCGACCTTGATCTGGTCTCCCGCTGCGATGGTTCCAGCCGAGCCCGGCGCCGAAGTGAAGCCCGCAATGCGACCGTTGCCTATGCCCTTTACGGCGTCGATCGCGCTGCCGCCCGTCACGTGGCGATGGAAACGGTAGTTCGGGAAGAGTTCAAATTGCGCCAGAGCCTTGTTTTTGGGGTTCTTCATCATCTCCCTCGTCCTTTCGAGCGTGAGAATGACGTCAGACTCTGTGCCGGGGGTGAGTTCCAGCTCGCCGCCGTACTTCAGGATGCGCGCGTATCGCTCCTTGCTCATGTTGTCGGGCATGATGATGACGGCGCGGAAGCCAAGCAATTTGGAGATATAGGCGGTGCCAATGCCAAAGTTGCCGGTCGAAGGTCCAAGGATAGTGTGCTCGCCGGGAAAGATTTCGCCATCCACCAGCCCTTCCATCAAAGTGCAGTACGCCGCGCCAACCTTGTGTGAGCCGGAAGGGAATTCATTCCCCAGCATGACCACTACGTTGGCGTCGATTCCAGTGAGCGAAGGAGACAGCACGACCTTGCGCACTTCGTTCGCCGCGTCTTTCCAGGAGATATTGAAGAGGTTGATGGGATCCAGCTCGTTGTCGCGCAGCGCGGCCAGCGCCTTGGCGCGCACATTGTTGTCCATGAGGCGCGGGTCGAGCATCTCGTCGTAGCCTGGACCAAACGGAATTTTTTGCATCGTCACTTTGTCTCCTTCGTTCTCCTGCGGCGCTGGTAGCTTCAACCTGCGGCCGTAGCGCAGATTGCTTCGCGAACTTCTTCGATCCCGGGCTTAATCGTGACCGCCCGGCCTGCGGCGCGAATCGCGCTCAAAATATCCTTCAATCCATTTCCCGTCATAATCAGCGCCGCGCTCTCTTTGCGGCTGATGATTCCCGCCGCGACCGCTCGCTTGACGCCCGCGACGCCTGCAACGCCTGCCGGTTCGCCGAACACGCCTGCCTTGCGCGCCAGGATGGTGATCGATTCAAGAATCTCCTCGTCGGAGACGGCGATGAATGCGCCGCCCGACTCCGTGATGGCCCGCATTCCCTTGGCGAAATTGCGCGGGTGACCAACGGCGATGGAATCAGCAAGTGTGCGCGCTTCGCACGCAATCAGGCCTCTTTGCTCACGCCAGGCGGTGACTAACGGCTGGCATCCCTCAGCCTGCACGCCTAGAATGCGCGGCAGCCGGGGAAGAATTCCAAGTTGATGCATCTCTTTCAGGCCCTTCCACACTCCGCCAATCGTGCACCCATCGCCAACCGAGACCGCAACCCAATCGGGAAAGCTGCCGGGCTTGAGTCGCGCAAATTGCTCCGCGAGCTCCAGCGAGACAGTCTTCTTGCCCTCGATCAAATAAGGGTTGACGGCGCAATTGCGGTTGTACCACCCGAACTCTGCGCTGGCCTTCATGCACAGTTCCCAGGCCTCGTCGTACGTACCCTGCACGGAAAACACCCGCGCTCCGTAAACCAGCAACTGTGCCACCTTCGCCTCTGGCGCGCGCGCAGGAACAAAGATCGTTGCCGGAATCCCCAAGGCAGCGGCAAATCCAGCCAATGACGATGCGGCATTTCCTGTGGAGGCGCAAGTGATCTCCGCAACCTTCTTTTCGAGCGCCTTCACCACGCCGACGGCGCTCGCGCGATCTTTGAACGACGCGGTCGGATTGCGGCCTTCATCCTTTACCCAGCAACGCGCGGTGCCCAACTCTGCGGCGAGCTTCTCGGTTTCGTAAAGCGGCGTCCAGCCCACTTGCAGGTGCGGAATCAGCTCACGCCTTGCCACCGGAAGCAGTGGCAAGTATCGCCACATCGCGAATTCGCGATTGCCGGCGAGCGTCTCCGCGTTCAGTTCTTGTCGCGCCGCCTCGTAGTCATACAACACATCCAGGATGCCTTCGTGATATCCGCAGGCAGGGCAAAAGTAGTCGACCTCCTCTGTCGAGTAGGTGCGGCTGCAATGAACGCATTGAAGACCGGTGACGTGCATTCTTTCCCTCGAACCTGTTCGCCGATCGCCTGAACGCCGGCGATCTCATTGGGGCATCGTGATCGCCCGCAGTTTGCAGCGGGTGACACACAGGCCGCAGTGAGAGCACTTCTCTTCGCTGATCTCCACGACCTTTGCCTGTTTATCCTGATGAATCGCGCCATTCGTGCAGCTTTTTTCGCACATTCCGCACAGAACACAGCGTTCCATATCCACTTTGGGCGCGCCCTCTGCATGAGGCGCCCCGCGTTCCCGCATCAGCCGCACGGTCAAGCCGCTGATCTCATCCACCGAGCCGTAGTGATGCCCATCAAGAAACGTCGCCAGCTCCGTTGCGATCTTTGCGTAAATCGTTGGGCCGTTCAGGATGGCAGCGGTGCAGACCTGGACCGCCGAGGCGCCGGCCATCAGCATTTCAGCCGCATCGCGCCCGTTGCTGATGCCGCCGACCCCGAAAATGGGAATCCTGACTGCGCGCGCTGCCTCGTAAACGCAGCGCAGGGCCAGCGGTTTGATGGCCGCGCCCGACAGCCAGCCGAGGCCGTCCTTGCTACCCATCAGCGGCAGCCCCGTTTCCAGGTCGATGCCCAGGCAAGGTCCGAACGAATTGATCATCACCAGCGCGTCTGCTCCCGCATCTTCAAGAGCCAGCGCGATCTCCTGGATGTTGGGGTGTGGGCTCAGCTTCACGAACACCGGCACATCAACGATGTCTTTCGCGGCCCGCAGCGCATCGATGATCGGCGCGACATTGTTGCCCACATAATGTGTTGAAAGCTCGAGCGCATCAGCGAAGTGCCTCACCAGCGGCGCCAGTTCGCGAATCTGTTCTGCCGTGTACCCCAGGCCCACGATTACCGGCAAGCCCATCGCCCGCGCCAGATCGTATTCCATGGCCATCCACTGCTCTTTGGGCAGTTCAGACCACAGTTCGGTGTTCAGAAATCCGCCGCGAATCTCGGCCAGGCAAGGGCGCGGCACTTCCGCTGGGCGCACGGAGATTGTCTTGGTCACCAATCCGCCCGCACCACCGCGTGCCGCCGCCTGCAACGATGCGCCATCTTTCGACGGAGGGCCGGCAGCCGGCAGAATCGGGTTCCGAAACGTCAACCCGCAGATCTTTACTTGGAGATTGGCCATCGCGTTTTCCGTTCAACTGAGGTTCCGAATGCCAGTCGATGGTGCCCGGCATCCCGCCATCAAAGTTGACGCTGGCCCTGGAACAAGACGCTCCACTGCGACGAGCGCGCCTTGGCGCCGGGCGGACTTATATGTTGATTGTCGTCCAACGCGGCGTCCGGCAATGTGATTCGAATCACAACACTTACGGGCCGGTGTAACTAGAATTCATGGCACGATGAGGAAGTCCTCAAACTTGCTGGTGGGCAACGGTCGTCTGATCACGCACGATGACCGCAGCCCATTCCTTGAAGATGGGGCCGTCGCGATCATCGGCGGCCTGATCGAGGCCGTCGGTCCTACCGCGGCGATGCGGGATGCCTATCCCGACGCGCGGTTTCTTGATGCGCATGGGCGCGTCATCATGCCGGGCCTTATCAATACGCATACGCATCTCTACAGCGCCTTTGCGCGCGGCATGGCGTTGAAAGATACCGCGCCCCGCAACTTCGAGGAAATATTGGAGCGCCTGTGGTGGCGGCTTGACAAGGCTCTCACGCTGGACGACGTCTATTGGGGCGCCATGGTGGGCATGATCGACTGCATTCGCAACGGCGTCACCACGATCTTCGACCATCACGCCAGCCCTCACGCAGTCGCCGGCAGCTTGTTTCGCATTGCGGAGGCTGCTCAGCAAACCGGTCTGCGCAGTTGTCTATGTTATGAAGTCTCTGACCGTGATGGCTCCAAGGTTGCCGCGCAGGGAATTGAAGAGAATCGCTCGTTCATCGAAAGCTCCAGACAAGCGCAGGGCGGTCGACTCCGCGGGCTCTTCGGTCTGCATGCATCCTTTACGCTGAGCGACGAAACATTGCTGCGATGCCGCGAGGCTGCCGCCGCCTGCGACGCCGGCTTTCATGTGCATACCGCCGAGGCGTTATCCGATGTGGAACATTGCCTGCGCGAGCACGGGAAGCGCGTCGTCGAACGCTGGAACGATCTCGGGATCCTCGGCGACCGGACTCTTGCCGCGCACTGCGTCCACGTCAACGAGCGCGAGATCCATCTGCTGCGCGACACCAGGACCAATGTCGTGCACAATCCGGAATCCAATATGGCCAACGCAGTGGGTTGCGCGCCCGTTCCCCAGATGTTGCGCCGCGGCGTGCCCGTCGGTTTGGGCACCGACGGATTCACGGCCGACATGTTTGAGTCCATGAAGGCGGCGAATCTGCTTGAGAAGCATCACTCGCGCGACCCGAGGACAGGTTGGGCCGAGCCGCCGCAAATGCTCTTTCACAAGAATGCCGAAATTGCCACCGGGTGTTTTGGTCAACAGGTAGGCAAGCTCGTTCCCGGCGCCGCCGGCGACGTCATCCTTGTCGACTACGATCCGCCCACTCCGCTTTGCCCCTGCAATCTCAACAGTCACATCCTCTTCGGATTCTCCGGGCGTGCCGTTGCGACCACCATCATCGGCGGAGATGTAGTGATGGAAAACAGAAAGCTCCGGACCATCGATGAGCAGGCTGTCATGGCCGACGCCAGGGCCGCCGCCGCGAAACTCTGGAAACGCTTCTAGTCCGAAGAGATCTCCCATGCCCCCGCGCGATAATGGAATTGCAGCCGCTTTTCCCGGCCGGTCCGTTCCCCTGAGGTTGCAGAATGAGTGCCACCAATTTTCACGTGCTCGCCAAGCCCATCGGGCCCATCTGCAATCTCGACTGCAAATACTGCTTTTATCTTGAAAAAGAGTTGCTCTACCCCCAGGTCGATAAATGGGCCATGCAGCCCGAGGTGCTCGAGAGCTACATCCGCCAGTACATTGAGGCCCACGACACTCCCGTCGTCAATTTTGCCTGGCAGGGCGGGGAACCGACGCTTCTTGGCGTTGACTACTTCCGGCGCGTGGTCGAGCTCGAAAAGAAATACGCAAACGGCAAGCAGATCGCCAACGCGTTTCAGACCAACGGCGTCTTGCTCAATGATGGGTGGGGAGAGCTCTTCCGGGAATATCAATTCCTCATCGGCATCTCCATCGATGGTCCCCGCGAGCTTCATGACGCCTACCGGGTCGACAAGGGAGGACAGCCCACCTTCGACCGGGTGATGCGCGGCATGGAAACCCTGAAGCGCCACAACGTCGAATTCAACACGCTCACCACCGTGCATCGCGCCAACGCCGACTCGCCGCTCGAGGTCTATCGCTTCCTTCGCGCGAATGGCAGCGGATTCATGCAGTTCATCCCCATCGTGGAAAGAGTCGCGCAACAAACCACGAGCGACGGCCTGCGACTGATCTCTCCCGATTTTGTTGGGGCAGCAAAGGTTGCGCCCTGGTCGGTGGAACCCCGGCAGTTCGGCCGCTTTCTTTCGACCATCTTCGACGAATGGGTGCGCAAGGATGTCGGCCGCACCTTTGTGCAGCTCTTTGACGTCAGCCTCGAGGTATGGTCGGGAATGGAAGCCAGCTTGTGCATCTTCCGCAAGACCTGCGGCGCCGCGCTCGCCATTGAACATTGCGGCGATGTCTACTCATGCGATCACTTCGTGTACCCCGAAAACCGCCTCGGCAACATCATGGATTCTCCGCTCGCAGCGCTGGTTGGGTCAGCACAGCAGCAGCACTTCGGCGACGCCAAAGAGTCCACTCTGCCCAAATATTGCCGCGAGTGCGACGTCCGCTTCGCCTGCAATGGCGAATGCCCGAAACATCGTTTCCTCACCACTCCCGACGGCGAGCCGGGACTGAACTATCTCTGCGCGGGATACAAGATGTTCTTCCACCACATCGATCCCTATATGCGCTTCATGGCGGCTGAGCTGGCCGCCCAGCGCGCTCCGGCCAACGTCATGCGCTGGGTCGCTGCGCAGGAAGCCGAGCAAAAGCAGGGAAATGTCGGACGCAACGATCCCTGCCCTTGCGGCAGCGGCAAGAAATTCAAGAATTGCTGCTTCACTCGCGGCTGATTTCTTGGCCGACAGCGCCACGTTGATCGCCCACGACACCTTTGTGGAAGTGCGTTCGTCTCCCGGTTGCGCTATCCTTCTTCGTCGAGAAGAAATCATCTGCGGACGGCCGAATGTCTACCCTCACAGCGTCGAAGAACCCCGCTGTTCTCTCGTATTACACGATGCGTAGAGCGGTGGGCCTCATTGCCTTATCACTCCCATTCGCCCTCGCCCTTGGTTCCATCCTTTTTTCTCTCGCCGGGTCCGCGCACGCGCTGCCGCACCCGATCCTCCAGCGTTCCATCAGTGATTACTACTACACTTCGATGCGCGACTACTATATCGGCAGCCTGTGCGCCATCGCGGCATTTCTTGCCTCGACGCGCGGATACGATCTCACCGACGAGATAATGGGCTTTGTGGCCGGCGCGCTCACTTTGGGGGTGGCGGTTTTTCCGCCAGTGAATCCGCGAAGCGCCCTGTATACACCCTTTCAGGTCGAAATTGGGTTTATCCATACGGGCTTTGCCGCGCTCATGTTTCTGGTCCTCGCCTATTTCTGCATCTTTCTGTTTCGCAGGTCTTCTCCTGAAAAGCCGTTCACCCGCCGCAAGCAGCACAGAAACCGGATTTACGGAGCCTGTGGGCTGACGATTATTGTCTGCATGGTCATGTTGGTCAGCCTCACAGTGAAGGCCGTGCTTCAGGCGCATCATCCCAGCCGTCTCCTGTTCTGGTTCGAGTCAGTGGCTCTGGCAGCGTTCGGCATCGCCTGGCTCACCAAGGGCGAAGGAATCCTCAAAGACAAGCCGCATAACCACCACCGGCCCGTGCCTATCAATCGCGTGTACTGAAGAAAATGTTGCGACGCCGTCGGGTGCCCCAGGTTCGGCGTCCGGCGTGGCGGATTTCTGCGCCTAACCTAACCTGGGATCAGAGTCCTAAATATGCACCAGCCCCCGCTGCAGCGCGGTCACTACCGCCTGCGTCCGATCGCTCACGTTCAGCCGCATCAAGATCACGCTCACATGACATTTCACCGTGGACTCGGTGATGCCGAGGTCGCTTGCGATCTCCTTGTTGCTCCTGCCGCGAACAATCAGCTCCAGGACTTCGCGCTCGCGTATGCTCAGATCCGAGTTCGGGATCCGCGAGTGCAGGGCTCGCGAAACAGGTTGCGGCAGAAAACGGCCGCCGGCTTGAACTCGCCGCAATGCGCTCACCAGGGCCTCGTGGGGCATCCCCTTCACGATATAGCTGCGCGCGCCGGCAGCCAGCGCCTGGTGAATATCTTCGTCGCCCTCATACGTGGTCAGTACGACAAACTTGGCATTGGGATGCTTCGACATCAGCATCCGGATGGCGTCGACGCCGCTTATGCCGGGCAGGCGCAGGTCCATCAGCGTGATATCAGGCAGATGTTTTTCAAACAACTCGATCGCCTCTTCGCCGCTCCCCGCCTGGGCGACCGTCGTCATGTCGGGAGTCGCTTCGATGATCGCAGCGATGCCCACGCGCATAATGGGATGATCGTCGACAACGAGTACTCGAATTTTGGCTGGCTGCGCCGCTCCGTTTTCAACGTTCATCGCCGTCCTCCTTGCTGCGCATCCCTTCAGTGCAACACAACCCCATGATTACGGCGAATTGGGCGTGTCGAATGCCGTGATCACCGGGAGCACGTTTCCCTGGTCGTCGAAGAAGCTCCGGCCACCCAATCCACCCTCCGCCGCCGGCTCCCACCAGAAAACTCCCTGGCCCAGCCCATCGGGAATCGCGCGCACCGCCGCATCCACCGCGCGCAGAAATGCCAACTGTCCCTGGGGACTCTCCGGAAAATCTGCCGTCTTCCCCGCCAACCCGCCAGGCCTCCAGTTGTATGCGGTTTCAACAACAATAATAGGGTCGTGATAGCGTAGCGCGAGCTTGCGAAGATTGATGCGCATCCCCGCGATGCCGCCGTGCCAGCGCGGATAATACGACATTCCGATCACGTCAAATTGCACGTGGTACGCGATCAGGTTGTCGAAGAACGCAACAGCTGCGTCGTAATCGCCGCTGCGTTCAATTTGAATCATGATGCGCGGCCGGGGCGCCTTGCCGTGCCCGGCGTCTACCCCGGCGATGCCCGCCTTGAGCAGGTCTGCGAAGTTGTCCCAGTTCTCCGGCAGTTTTCCGTCGGGCCACAGCATGCCATTCGTGACTTCATTGCCAATCTGCACCATCTCCGGCATCACGCCGTGCTGCGCGAATGAGGCGATAGTGTCGCGCGTGTAGTCGAACACCTGCTCGACGAGCTGCTTGTGGGTGAGCCTGCTCCACGCTGCCGGCATCGGCTGCTTGCCGGGGTCGGCCCAGCTATCGGAGTAGTGGAAATCGAGCAGAACATGAAAACCCTGCGTCCTGGCGCGAGCCGTTAGCGCCAGAGTGTAGTTGAGATCGTTGGGCAAATGATCGGGCGCGACAGCGGGGCCGTGAAAGATCCGCAGCCGGACCCAGTTGTAATTGTGCTCGTGCAAAAGAGCAAGAACGTCGATGGGCCGACCGTTCTCTTTAAAGATCACTCCATCTTGTTCGCACTTTGCCAGGAACGAAACGTCGGCACCGACGGCATAGTTTTGCGCGCCTTCCTGCGATAATGCGCAAGCAGCAAAACAAGCGAAGAAGACCGGCGCCCAGAGGGTTCGCATATTGGCCCCACGTTCACGCTGGCGGCAAGAACGAGCCGGCGCTCTTTCTCATCCCCGAAGTATGGTATCTTAGCGCACCGATTTGGAGCCGCGAATCCGCCGAAAGTACGAGGGGTAAGCGAACACTGAAAACCCGCAAATGAATCGGCGTCCGTTTTTTGAATCGTGCTCTATTCGGCACAGCGTCCAGGGGCATCAGCCGCCTTGGTCTTCGCCGTCTCATGCTCGCATTCCCGCTGAGCATTGATCTCAAGCTGGTATTGCGGCACAAGCTTGATACTGTCCAACGTATCAATTTGGCCATTCGCGGCAAACTGCGGCGGCTGCGCGAATTCAAAGTAAATCGGGGCGTCGTTGCGGAGCGGCAGAATGTTCAGCTCGAACGTATTTGCGCCCTGCGGATTGAGAAAACGCTTGAGCCCGATCGTCCAGGGTTCTCCGTTGTAAAAATTGTCGGTGAGCAGACGGCCGCCGTTCGAGAAGCGCGCCACATCTCCGTCGTAATTGATTTTGAGAAACAACTCGCCGAGTCCGTTCATCGAGTTTGTAGGAACGGTCAAGGCCCATTTTCCCGCCTGCGGCAGATCGCCTTCGGCAGGCGCTTCAGCCACGCCTTTGGGCCGCCACGCGAGCGGCGGACCGAACTGAATCGGAGGCGCGCTTCCCGGCGCCTGGATTTCACGGACGGATAACGCAACCTCCCGTAACGGCGCTTCGGCAGTGAAATGATCTACGTCTGCGCCCATCGTAACGCGCTCCAGCGGCAGGCTTCCTTTGAGATCACCCGCGACCGGCGGCGTCACGGAAAAATCAAAATGCGGTGATCCGGTGGACCCAAGCCAGATCCGTTCGGGCTGCGTATCCGGATCGGCATAGAAGTCATTGCCGGTCACAAGCAGATGGTCTGCGCCCGCGATGCGGACTTTCCATGCCTCTTTCGCTTCCTCGGCGCTCAGCACGACGAAGCGAATGGATTCGCCGCTCTTCGCAACCACCTCGATCTGCGAGTCGATTCCCGGCTTGATGTCAGAAATATAGATCGCGCCCCCATCGCGCTGCGTATCCCCACTTGTCGCGTGCAGCGAGCGCACACTCGCCGCATCAAAAGTAAACTCCGCCGGAATGCCGGGGATCGCTTCAAAGTACAGCGTCGTCACTCCGCCATCGCTGAGCCGCGTAAACAGCTGCGCGGTACTGTAGCGGAGAGTCGCGCCGCCTGCGCGCAGATTGAAAGGCCAGATGAAGTACGCGCCCGAAGGCAAATCCACGGGATGACGTGGCACCGCCAGCGTGTGGCCGGGCAAGCGAACCAGGAACTGCGCCGCAGGCCACTCGGGCATTGAGGCGCCGCGAACGTGGTTGTTGAAGAAGATGAACCCAGAATCGCCTTTGGAGCGCACCGCGGCGCGCGGAACCGACAGGTTGGCAGGATCGCAGAGCAGGGAATCGGGCGCGTGAACCGTCATGGGAGCGAGGTCCGCGCCAAAGTCGTTGAGGAAATACTGAAACACTTTCAGCTTTCTCAGCGATTCGCGTTCCTGCCCAAACTCGCCCAGCGGTGCTTGAAAGTCATACGATTTGATCGGCAGATCGTTTGGATAGCCTGTCGCCTGCGACTCCTGCAGAGTCGAGAGCTTCCCGTCAGGGTTTTCGCCACCCTGAAACATGTAAGTGCCATAGAGGTTGACACCCGCGCCCAGCATCACTGGGAATATTGCCGCGATATCGTCTGCTGCGATCACTGGCCGCCGGTGATACGTGTCTTCAATGCCGCCGCCGATCTCCGCTGTCAGATACGGAAGCGAATCCTGTGCGGCCGACTGCGCTCCGCGAGCACCTTGTTCGCCGGCCGTGTTCACATTGGCAGCCACTCGGCTCTGAAAGCGGAACGCGTAAATCTCCGGCGGCGGCAACTTCCCAATGGAGCCGTCCCACGGCGCTGCGGGGTATCCGCCATAAACTGGAATCACAGCGCGCGGCGGCACTGCGGCATCGTCCCACCCGGTAACGAGATAGAGCGGCGCGTCCAGCCCGCTATCGATCGCTATTTTCTTCAGTTCGAGGATGTGTTCTTCGCCGGCGGCGGGCCCACGCTTGGAATACTCATTTTCAATCTGAATGCCGATGACCGGTCCGCCATCCTTCCAAAGCAGACCCTGGAGTTGTGTGCCGATCTGCCCGTACCAGGAGCGAACACTGGCGAGGTAGATCGGGTCATTCTCGCGGATGGGTCCCTGCTTGAGCACCCAATCCGGCAGCCCGCCGTTCCGCACCTCGCCGTGGTCCCACGGCCCGATGCGCGCCACCAGCAGCATCTGGTGCTTGGCGCAAAGTTCGGCAAACGCGCGCAGGTCGCGCTGTCCGCTCCAATCAAATTGGCCCTTGATCTCCTCGTGATGAATCCAGATCACGTAGCTGGCGATGATGTTCACGCCGGCTGCCTTCATCTTCAGGATCTCTTCTTCCCATTGCTCGCGCGGGTAGCGGGAGAAGTGAAACTCGCCCACCACCGGCAGCCAGGGTTTGCCGTTCAGCGCCAGGTACCTGCTGTTGACTCCAAGAACGCTGCCCAATGGAGAGGTTGCCGTGCCCCCGTCATAGAGAGCGGGCCCCGGCTCCGTAGTTGGCATGCTGGCGTCGATTCGGATCGGCGTCCCTGCCTGGGCGCGAGCCAGCGCCGGTGCGCAAGCCAATCCTGCGATGATTGCGCCTGCGACCATTCCGTCGGCCACAGCCGCTCGCGCCAGCGTGGGCGAAAGCCGTGAGCCCTTCGAAAAAAATCCTAAGAAAAAAGACATGTAATCACGCTCCGAAGAGCGGCTCTTTCTCAGACGCGAACCCACGCCTCTGCTTTGAGAAAGATCACTCTACCGTTGCCGCCTGGTTTTTGAATCCGCCGAAAGTCTGATTGCCTGCCGATTTCCCCTGCCATCGGCCTTCGACGTCCAATTCACGCTCGCTGTATACTGAGCCCCGCCATGCAAACACTCCGAAGGCATGTTGCCTGCCTGCTGCTATTGGCAGCCGGCTATGGGGCTTCATGGGCTGCAGACCTTGCCGGATATACCCGGCGGGTATGGCAGGTATCTGACGGTTTGCCCGAGCAAACGGTGCAGGCCTTCGCGCAAACCTCCGATGGCTACCTGTGGATTGGCACCACCGGCGGATTAGTGCGCTTTGATGGCGCAACTTTCACGGTCTTTGACCGCCAAAACACTCCCGTATTGCATGAGAACAGCGTCTTCTGCCTGATGGTGTCGCGCGATGGTTCGCTTTGGATCGGAACCGAAGGTGGCGGGCTTCTCCGCTACTCCAATGGTGTGTTTCGCGCCTGGACCGCGCGTGAAGGGCTGAGCAACGATTTCGTCAGAACCATCCTCGAGGACGCCGGAGGAACCATCTGGGCGGGCACCGACAACGGGCTGCTGCGCCTCGATGAGGACCATTTTGTGCGCGTCGACGGGAGCCCGGACATTCCTTCGCTTGCCGTGCACGCCCTCTACCAGGATCGCTCGGGCCGCATCTGGGTGGGCGGATCCAGGCTGCTCAGTTTCAAGGGCAGCGCCGTCACCGAATATACGCTGCGTGGAGAGGCCAGCCAGAACCGGGTGAAATCGATCATCCAGACGCGTAACGGGACCATGTGGGTGGGCACCGTCTCGGGCTTGAATCGCATGCGCTCCGGCCAGACCCAGTTTGAACGGGTCAGTGGCATTGTCGGGACCGTTCGCGTCCTGCGGCAAACGCCGGACGGTGTATTGTGGATCGGCACCATCGGCCATGGCGCTTTCCAGAGCAGCGGAGAAACCCTCACCTCCGTCGCCGCACCCGCGCTGCTGCCCAGCAATACTGTGCTCAATTTCTTTGAGGACAACGAGCAGGACTTCTGGATCGGCACCCAAGCCGGAATGGTTCGGCTGACCAAAGGGCAGGCCAACATCGTTCCGCTGCCCAAGGCCAACGACTCCGATTTCGGCACCATTTACCAGGATCGCGACGGCAGCTACTGGATCGGGTCCACGTCTCTGTTCCGCATGGTCAACGGCGTCATTACCCAGCAAACGCTGCCCGGTATCAAAGGCACGCATGTGCGCAGCGTCTACCGCGACCGCTCGGGCGCGCTGTGGGTGGGAACCGATGGGGATGGTGTTTACCGGATTGCTAATGGCCGCACCGCGCACCTGACCACTGCCGACGGCCTTTCCAACAACTTCGTGCGCGCCATGACGCAGGACCGGGATGGAAGCATGTGGGTGGCCGCGGACGAGGGCCTGAATCACATTTTCTGTTGCGCCCCCGGCCCCCGCATCGTGAGTTACCAGATGCGCGACGGCCTGGCTTACTTCAGCACGCGCGCCTTGCTCGAAGATGCCGGCGGCGATCTCTGGGTCGGCACCGATCGCGGCCTGAACCACATGCGCGCCGGCAAATTCCTCAGTGATGCCGCCACGCGGGCCCTGGCCGATATGAAGGTTTGGGCCATCCACGAGGACACCGACGGCACCCTGTGGTTCGGCACCCGCAACAACGGCCTTTTCCGCTTCCACTCGGGCAAGCTCGCCCAGTTCTCCTCGGCCGACGGCCTGCAGAGCAACGCGATTTATCAGATTCTCGAAGACGGCGAGGGCCATCTTTGGATCAGCGGCCCCAATGGGGTTGAGCTGCTCAACCCGCACGAGCTCGACGCACAGGCCAACTCCTTTCCCCGCCGTCTCGCCCTCACCTTTTACTCCACGGCCGACATGGCGGCCAACACCGAAATCTACGGCGGCACGCAGCCCTCAGGCTGCATCACCGCGGCCGGCGACGTCTGGTTTCCGACCAATCTCGGACCCATTCACATTGTTCCTTCCGAACGGACGCCGCTGCCGCCGCCGCCTCTCCACATTCATTCTGTGCTCGCCGACGGCCGGTCCCTCGCCATCACAGAGCCCGTTGTCCTGCGGCCCGGAAGTAGCCGGCTCGAGGTCGGCTTCACGCCCATCCAGCTTCGCTCGCAGGATGGTCTTCGCTATCGCTATATGCTCGCGCCTTTTGAGAGATCCTGGAGCCAGCCCACCACAACCCGCACCGCCGAATACACCAACCTTCCTGCCGGCCGCTACCGCTTCCGCGTCCAGACCTTCGAGGTCAGCAATTCCAATGCGGTCAGCGAGGCCGCCATTCTCATCGTGCAAAAGCCTCTTTTCTATCGCACGTGGTGGTTTCTGCTGATCTGCGCGGCGCTGGTTGCGTTGCTCACCTATGCCATCTACCAATACCGGTTGCGCCAGATCCGCTCCCGCTTCGGTGCCGTCCTGGAAGAGCGGAGTCGCGTAGCGCGCGAGATGCACGACACCGTCATCCAGGGATGCACGGGCGTTTCCGCTTTGCTTGAAGCGGTCTCAATGGACGACGTGCAAAGCGAAGCAGGCTCAGGCCTGATGGACGTGGCCCGCGTCCAGTTGCGCTCCACCATCGACGAAGCCCGCGAAGCCATCTGGAACCTGCGCGAGTCCGACGGCAATACCAGCCAGCTTGGCGAGAATTTGGAAACCATGGCGCGGCAGGTCGGCGAGGAGTTCGAACTTCCCGTCACCTGCGCCGTCGCCGGAACTCCGTTCCCTGTCAGCCATCCTGTCGCGCACGATTTGCTGATGGTGGCGCGCGAAGCCGTGTACAACTCAATGCTGCATGGCAAGCCGTCGCACGTCGATGTCAAGCTGACCTACCGGAGCAGAGAACTACTGCTGCGATTGCAAGACGACGGTTGCGGATTCGATCACCAGCAACCGGACAGAACCAACGGCCATCACTTCGGACTGCGTGGGATGAAAGAACGCGTCGAGCGCTCTGGCGGCGAATTCCGTTTGACCACGGCGCCCGGCAAAGGCGTTCACATCGAAGCCCAGATGCCCCGCCAGCGGTGAGGGCAGACAGTGATCAGTGATCATTGGCCAGTGGTCAGAGAGGTTGTGATCGGGGGTCGGGTATCGGCGCCGGCCGGTAGCGGGGAACTTGTAGCTCGTAGTCCTGATTCGGGCGATCGTCTTCCGGGTCCCGGGCCAATCTGTCAGACATGTCCCCGGTCCGTACCGATGTGAATCCCCGGCCCCCCCGCGTACGTGATACCTCCATATTTGAAAACAAGGGACTTGCGGGGGAGAGGTACGGACTCCATACCTTGTTCCCCGGGACGCTTCAACGGCTCGATCGACAGGAAGGCGGGCGACCGACGGAGTACAGCGGCCGGACGCATGATCCGGTGGCGGCGCGGGAGCGCCGGCCACGACTGCCGATCGCGCTCCGGCGAGGGGGGAGGCCCGTCCCCACGGGCCTGATCGTCCCTGCCCCCGGGTACGAAATCGTTCCCGGGGACCCCACACGCCAAAAGCTCTACGCCCCCGCGCCGCCACCGGATCAGGGAAGCCGCCTAACTCTATTTCCGAGTCTAGCCATTGGCCGAAAATACCTTGCAAATACAAGTCACATGGGTGCAATGGCTTGCGAAGATCTGCACTTGACAGCGCGATTGCTCATCCATGCCGACCCCCGCGATCAATGGCGCCCGAATCCTGCTTTTGCACTGGATTTTCGTATTTTATTCGCCTATGATGCGGCCATGTTTCAAGGACCTGCGAATCGCAAGATCTTCGTGGTCACCTGTAAGCGGTGCCGGCGCGACGTGCCAACCGGCCTCAGCGAGTTTCCGTTCCAATCCGTCACCGTGGTCTGCTGCCTCTGCGGCGAGACGCGGCGCTACCTTCCGTCTGAAACCTTTCTCGGGCGGGTCGACCACCTGGTGGTGCACCAGAGGAAGGCAGGGAACGAGGGAACGAGGGAACGAGGGATTAGGGAACAGAAAACAGGGACCAGGAATAGAGAACAGGTTCGGAGATCAGCTTGCGATGAGGGATTGATGCCGGCGGGCCGCGAGAAGCGGAAGGACCTGCTCGCAGGCGGCATCGACGGTGAGGCCGTAGCGCGCGCGTAGTTGGTCGATCTTGCCGTGCTCGATGAACTGATCGGGCCAGCCGATGCGAACGACGGGAACGGCGTGGCCCATCTCTTCGAGAGCCTCAACGACGGCGGTACCGAAGCCGCCCATCTTCACGTGATCCTCAAAGGTGACGAAGGCAGCGACGCGCGAGGCATAGCGATCGAGCATCTCGCGATCGAGCGGCTTGACGAAACGCGGATTGATGACGGCGGCGGAGTAGCCGTCACGCTCGAGGATTGCAGCGAGATCTTTTGCCAGCGAGATCATGGGGCCAAGTCCGAGGATGGCAACATCAGAGCCGTCGGAGAGGACTTCAGCCGTGCCCACCGGAAGCGATTGCGGCTCGGGCTTGCGAGCGACGCCTGTGACCGCTCCGCGAGGATAGCGAATGGCACTTGGGCCGGGAAGATCGAGCGCAGTCTTGAGCATGTCGGCGAGTTCGTCCTCGTCTTTCGGCGCCATCAGCACGATGCCGGGAATGCCGCGCAGGTAGGCGATATCGAAGAGGCCGTGGTGCGTGGGACCGTCATCGCCGGAGAGACCGGCGCGATCCATGCAAAAGAGGACGGGCAGTTTTTGCAGGCACACGTCGTGGACGACGGGATCGAAGGCGCGCTGCAGGAAGGTGGAGTAGATGGCGCATACGGGGCGAAGGCCGCGCGTGGCCATGCCGGCAGCGAAGATGACCGCGTGTTCCTCAGCGATGCCCACGTCGAAGTAGCGCTTCGGGTGGTGCGGCCTGAAGTAGTCAAGCCCGGTGCCGTTGGGCATGGCGGCGGTGATGGCGACAATGCGGTTGTCGTGATTGGCAAGATCGGCGAGCGTAGTAGCGAATACTTCGGCCCAGGTAGGCGAACCGTCGGGAGTCTTGCCGGTCTCGGGATCGTAAGGGCCGAGGCCGTGGAATTTCTTCTGGCCGTCGAGCGCCGGCTGAAAACCGCGGCCCTTTTGCGTGAGCACGTGCAGCAGGACGGGGTGGTCGAGGGTCTTGAGGAACTTGAAGGTCCCCACCAGCAGCGGAAGGTTGTGGCCGTCGATGGGCCCGAAGTATTCGAGGCCGAACTCCTCAAAGAGGATGGAGGGCCAGAGCATGCTCTTTGCAGCTTCTTCGGCGCGCCGGACCACCTTGATGGCGGTCTTGCCGCCGAAACGCTCAATGAGGCGCGTAGCGCGGTCGTGCAAGTGCTGGTAATGCTCGTTGGTGACAATGCGGTGCAAGTAGCGGGCGACGGCGCCCACGTTGCGGTCGATGGACCACTCGTTGTCATTGAGCACGACGATCATGCGCCGAGTTTGCTCCGCGATGTTGTTCAGCGCTTCAAATGAGATGCCGTTGGTAAAAGCCGCATCACCGGCGACGGCGATTACGTGCTCGTGGCCTCCGGCGAGGTCGCGGGCCACAGCCATGCCGAGAGCGGCGGAGAGAGCCGTGCCCGCATGGCCGGCGCCATAGCAGTCGTGCTCACTCTCAGTGCGCAGCATGAAGCCGTTGAGTCCGCCCGGCTGACGAATTGTTCCGAACTGCTCGCGGCGTCCAGTGAGGATCTTGTGGATGTAGGCCTGGTGACTGACGTCGAAGACGATTTTGTCCTCAGGCGTGTCAAAGACGGCATGCAAAGCGAGAGTGAGCTCGACGACACCGAGATTGGGGCCCAGGTGGCCGCCGGTTTTGGAGAGAGTCTGGATGAGGAAGGCCCGAATCTCCTCGGCAAGCGCAGCCATCTGCTCGGAATTGAGTCGTTTGAGGTCGGCGGGAGATTGAATGGACTCCAGCAAAGTTTCCATGCGCTTCCTCCCCCCAGGGAATCGGCGGGACGTCCGGGGGGAATGTCTCCGTCACGGTAAAAACAGCCCCTGAAACGGGGTCTAATTCGCTAGCTTTTCCAATCCTTAGTATACCTGCATGCGAGATCGCCGTTTTGCCTGGTTTGACGAGTGCAAATGGGGTTGAGTTGACGTGGGGAGACTGCGGCGGCGAGTTCGAAACCAGCTATACTTGTGCCGCGGCGAAACGAGTTGGTGATGATGCGCAAGTGGGTGACACTGCTGTTTTTGGTGGGAACGGCGTGGCCGGCGATGGTGGAAAAAAGCGTGTCGATTCAGCAGCTTGAGCAGATGCTCTTCGCCGATCACGGAAAGTCGGATGAAAAAGTGGCAGAACGGCTCTCCGACGTGACGCTGACGGAACGGGTGAGCCCGATACGCCTGGCCAAGTGGGAAAAAGAATATCCCGGGAGCCACACGCGCGAGGCGCTGATGAAACTGGCCGACCAGGCGGCATTTCTGGATCCTCCCGAGGCCGATGTGTTGCGCGATCCGCCGCCGGACAATGAAACACAGGAGAGGATGCTGGCGCTGGCGCTCGATTACGTAAAGACGGCCATTCGGCGGCTGCCGAATTTCTACGCCACGCGAGAGACGACGCACTTTGAAGACGCTCCCTCGCAACAGTCGACCTCCGCGAGCCCAGCCTCGTTTGGATCGGCGGTTCGAAACATGCGAGTGCCTGGGCTCGCCATCGGCAGAACAGAATCCAAGCCACTGCGCAGTACAGGCGCATCCAGCGTGACGGTGACATACCGCGATGGAGGCGAGGTGGGCGTGACGCAGACCGATAAGAGCAAGACAGAGGATCATCCAGTGACCGGATTGACGACGAGCGGTGAGTTTGGGCCGATTCTCGGCGTGGTGCTGGGCGACGCCATGCGGGGCCAGGTGACATGGGCGCGATGGGAACAGGGCGCAGGCGACCCGGTAGCGGTGTTCCGCTATTCGGTGGCTGCGGATGCTTCGAACTACACCGTGAGGATTCCGAATGGGTCAAAGTACGAGGAGGTCCATTCGGCATACCATGGCGAGATCGCGATCGATCCGGCGACGGGAAGCGTTCTGCGGCTGAGCATTGTGGCGGAGCTGGCTCCTCCGTACGAAACGATGCGGACGGCAATTGCGGTGGAGTATGCACCGGTTGAAATCGGAGATCGCACATACGACTGCCCGGTGCACGGCGTGGCGTTTTCGAAGGTTCCCGTCCCCAGCGCAAAGGCGGAACCGCCGGACGCGGCGCCCGAGGTGCAGACGCAGTTGAACGACGTCGCATTTACGCACTACCACCTGTTCGGGTCTGAAGCGCGGATCGTGGGAGATGGAAGCGGAACAGGTGCGGGCAGTCCAGCGGCATCGGGTGCAGTGCCGGCAGCGGCAGGCACACCTGCTGCGGTGACAGGAGATTCTTCCAGCGCGCCGCCAACGAATCAGAAGCAATAGCAGGGGCGGGGCAGAGCGCGAGTGGATTGCTCGTGACTTCGCGGGCCTGGCCGGACAGGTTAGCGACAGCGCAGCCTAGCTTTTCTTTGAGGTGACGGTGGAGAAAGCTGTTACCAATTGCTCCACGCGTTTCCCCCCGCAGTGTGGGCACACGACCTTGTTGGTTTCGCGGTCCGACATGTGGAGACTCTCTGTAAACTCCTTCTTGCAATCGCGGCAGTAGAAGACATATTGCGACATAGCCGTTCTCCAGCCACATCATAACGCCGGCGGCGCTCGCGCGGGGGCGTTTCCACGGGTTGCTCGCGTTGCCGCGCTGATCGAGCGAAGCGTTGTAGGATGGGCGCAGAGACTTCATACCCACTGGGGGAGCGAAGATGTTGAAATCTCGTCATTTTCTTTTTTCTATCATTGCGATTACGGGATTGACGGCGGGAACCTGCTCCGGAATTGCCCGGGCGCAGCTGCCGGAACCCGGTGTATCGTCAGCGGCACCCAATCCGCTCACTGACTCGACCGCGAATCCGGGAAAGATGCTGCTTTTCCAACTGGAGGCGCGCTTTGCCAAAGATGTCGAGGAGCGCGGCGGGGCGGGATTTGCCTCCTGGTTTGCCGCAGATGGCGTGGCGCTGGGAAACGGGAAGGCGCCGCTGATCGGGAAGGTGGCCATTGCCAAGTCGGCAACCTGGTCGCCGAAGGATTACCAACTGACCTGGACGCCGACGGATGGAGCGATGGGTCCCTCGGGCGATATGGGTTATACGTGGGGCCACTTTGAGGGCCGCTCCAGGGACGCAAACGGCAACCCCGTGTTGACCAGCGGCAGGTACATCACCACGTGGCGCAAAGAGCCGGATGGAAGCTGGAAGGTGGTGCTGGACGCGGGCGCCAATGACGCGCCGGCGGTGGGCGATTGCTGCAAGCTGCCTGGAAGTTGAAAAGGCAGGGAGCGAGATCAGAGGGATCGGCAGTCGACGTTCATTGTGCGACAAATCACAAGTTGGATAGGCTCGGTAACATGCGGCGAGTGTCTAACGTAATGCGTGGATGCGTCGCCCGCCTGAAAACATCCGAGGTACTTCGGTTGTACCAGTTTTCCTCTGGATTAACCGAATTGTGGAAGAGCCAAGTTGGTTAATCTCGCAGATACTGACAATCGGGTACCTAAAATTATGTGTGCGATGCTCGGTTCGCAAGCCGGTGAGAACCCGAACGCGGTGGTACGCCCGGAGTTGAGCATCTTCGATCGAAACCCAGATCCTGCGTTGGATGAGCTCACGGAGCTCGCGGCAGTCTTGTGCAATGCGGACTATGCGTACATCGGTTGGATGGACTACAACCGGTTGTGGTTCAAGGCACGGTTCGGCTTCAAGGCGATGGAACAGCCGCGGGCGTCGACCGCGGACCATTGGATGCTGGAAAAGGGTGAGCCTCTCCTGATCGCGGATGCAAGCCAGGATCCCCGTTTTCCGCCAGAGGGCATTCCTCTGGCCGGCGCCAGTCCCTGCCTTTCTTACGCTGCGGCTCCGTTGATCTCGGGCGACGACCAAACCATCGGGACATTCGCGGTTCTTGCGCGCGAGCGCGACCAGTTCAAGCCGGAGCATTTGACGCTGCTGGAGATTCTGGGCCGCCAGGTGGTGACCCGGCTGGAACTGTATAACCGCATCCGGCTGCAGGAGCAGGCGCAGCGGCTGCGGCAACGCACTGAGCGGGCGCTGGCCATCGAGCGCTGCTTCGTGGCGGCCACGCTGGATTCCGTTCCGGCGCTGGTGGCCGTGCTGGATACTGCCGGACGCGTGGTTCGGATGAACTATTCCTGCGGGCAACTGACCGGGCTTACGCTGGCTCACTCCGTGGGCCAGCCGTTCGTGGATGAATTTCTTGAGGCGGACGACCGCGGGTGGGTACGGGGGAAACTGCAGGAAGCGTCGAGCGGACAGGTATCCGGCCCGCACGAAACGGAGTGGCGAACGGCGGGCGGCGGAGGCCGGCGAGTAAGTTGGACGCTAAAGCCTCTGCAGGGACCGAGCGGCGAGATCCAATACCTGATTGTCAGTGGCCAGGACGTGACCGACCAGCGGGCGATGGAACAAACGCTCCTGAAGAGCGAGGCCCGGTACCGGGAGGTCGTCGAAAACAGCCTTGGCTTCGTCTTCACCTGCTCCATTGAAGGCCGTCTGACATCGTTGAATGCGTTTACGGCTGAGACGCTGGGTTATCGCGCCGAGGCTCTCGTAGGGCGCATGGTTATGGAATTGATGGATGCGGAGGGAGTGGCCGCATTTCAGGATTGCCTGAACACGCTGGAGAGCGCGGAAGAGTGGCAGGGCGCTTTGCCGTTGCGGCGTAGCGATGGAGTTTTCCGGCGCATTGCAGTGCGCAGCCGGCGCATGCAGCTCCCGGGCGAGCGGCCATTCGTGCTGAACCACGGCATGGATGTGACCGAGCAGCACGAGGCGGAAGAGGCTCTGCACCTGGCGACGCGGCAGCGTGAACTGATTCTGGAGGCGGTGGGCGACGGCATCTTCGGCATCGATCTCGAGGGAAAGGTGACCTTCATCAACGAGGCGGGCGCGAACGCGCTGGGATGCGCTCCGGAAGAATTGGTGGGGCGCGACGCGCATGAACTCATCCATCACAGCCATGCTGACGGAACGCCTTACTCACGGTCGACCAGCCCGATTTTGCAGGCGTTGCGGCGCTCAGAACCGATCCGCATGCGGGACGAGGTCTTCTGGCGCAAGGATGGTTCGGCAATTCCGGTGGAATACAGCGCGAATCCGATCGTGGAAGATAATTCCGTGAACGGCATGGTGGTCGCTTTCCAGGACGTGAGTGAACGGAAACGCCTGGAACATATGAAGGACGAATTCATTTCCACCGTGAGCCACGAGCTGAGGACGCCGCTGACCTCGATGCGCGCGTCGCTGGGATTGATTCAATCGGGATCGCTGGACAAACGGCCGGAGAAACAGCGGCAGATGATCGATATGGCGATTGCCAATTCCGACCGCTTGATCCGGCTGGTAAACGACATTCTGGACTTCGATCGCGGAGAACGCGGGCGGCTGCTGCTGCATCGCCAGGCCCTGGAGAGTGACATCCTGCTGCGGCGCGCGGCCGATGTGGCGCACATTGCGGCCTCACAGGCGCGCATCGATTTCCGCATCGAGGCGCACGCGCCGCCGGTGTTCGCCGACGAGGAGCGCGTGTTGCAGGTGCTGAGCGAACTGGTGGGCAACGCCCTCAAGTTCTCTCCGCAAGGAACAACCATCCGGCTGGCTGCGCAGGCAGTCAGCGGCAACGTGCCGGGCACAACCGAAGTGTGCTTCATGGTGGAAGACCAGGGCCGCGGCATCCCGCCAGGAAAACTGGAGCGTATCTTCGACCGCTTCCAGCAGGGCGACGGATCGGATTCGCGGGCAATGGGCGGCACTGGGCTGGGGCTGGCGCTGTGCCGCAGTATCGTGGAGCAGCACGGCGGGCGCATTTGGGCCGAGAGCGAGCCAGGCAAGGGAAGCCGGTTCCTGTTCACGCTGCCGGCAGCGACGGGGCTCGAGGGGCGGTAACTCAGCGAGGGCTCGATGCCCAACGGCGCCCTTCCGTCAGCGCCGGCAAACCGGATCAGGCCTATAATCATGCTAAGAATTCCATGCAAGGTCAGCGTGTAAGTTCGCCGTACCCGCCTGTCCCGCCTGTGCCACTCAGCGGTCCGTCTCTTCCGCATCGGTTGCAGAGCTTCTGGCTTCGCGTCTCAGCGGGGATGCGGCTGAACGAACTTTGGGACCAGTTGCGGTCCGACGCCCGCTCCACGTATCGGCTCTATGCGCGTGAGGTCGATGCTGCGCGTCCTTCCGGCACGCCCAGGCAAAAGCACTTCGTCCATGTGGCAAAACAATTCTTTTGGGCGATTCTGGAAAAGTTGACGCCCGCGCGCCGCATCTTGCTGCTGGTGGCGTTAGTGCTGCTCGTGTTGCCACAGGCGGAGATGGTTGGCAATCCCGGCCAGCATTGGGAGTTCCGATTTGAAGCGCACCTGCTGGGCGGGCTGCTGATGTTCGGGCTCTTGATCCTTGAATTGACGGATCGCGTGGTGATGAAGCGCGACCTGCAGATCGCCAAGGAAATCCAGGCGTGGCTGCTGCCGGCGCGGCCGCCACAGGTGCCGGGACTGGAGATCGCGTTTGCGACGCGCCCGGCGAATACCGTGGCCGGCGATTACTATGACGTGTTTCCACGGCGAACGAGCGACGGCTCGGCGCCAGGTGCAACCAGCCAGACATTTCTGATCGCGGTGGCCGACGTGGCGGGCAAAAGCGTTCCCGCGGCCATGCTGATGGCGACGATCCAGGCGAGCCTGAGAGCGCTGTGTACGACACCGGGACCCGTGACGGAGCTGGTGACGCGCATGAACCGCTACGCATGCAGCAACAGCCAGAATGGCAGGAGATTTACCACTGCATTTATCGCCGAATACGATCCAGCCTCGCACGTTCTGCAATATGTGAACGCGGGCCATAATCCTCCGGTTTTGCGAAGAAGGTCGGGAACAACAGAAGAGTTGAGCGCGGGCGGGCTGCCGCTGGGCGTGATGGAAGATGCCCGCTATGAGTTTGGCACTGTGTCGCTCGAGCCGGGCGACTTGCTCGCCGCATACACCGATGGGCTCGTGGAAGCGGAGAATGCGCGAACCGAGGAATATGGCGAAGCGCGGTTTCTCAACCTGCTGCAGACGATGGCGGCGGCGCCGGCCGATGTGATCCTGGGTTCCGTGCTAATCGACATCGATCGTTTTGTAGGCTCCGCGCCGCAGCACGACGATGTGACCTTGATGCTTTTGAAGGCGGCCTGAAGCCGCACTCGCCACTCTTGGTACAAAAACAAAACCGTCGCGAGGGTGGGGAACCGAGATGCGATTCGCGCGGCTTCACCCTGCCGCAGCGGCGCCATGAGACACTGGCATCGGCGGCGTCCCAGCACTGAGTTATCAGAGCCGCCGGTCAATCTTTCATGGGCGTATCCACACGCTTTTTCAATCTTTTTTTTGGGCGGCCGCTGGCGACCAGCGAGGAGCGCGCCGAGCATATTGGCCCCCTGGCCGGTATTCCCGTCTTCGGCCTCGACGCTTTGAGCTCGGCCGCATACGGGCCTGAGGCGGCGCTCACGCTGCTGATTCCGCTGGGCCTGCTGGGCCCGAAATATATTGTCCCGGTCAGCATGGCCATCGTGATTCTGCTGACCATTGTGTACTTCAGTTATCGCCAGACAATCGAGGCGTATCCGCGCGGCGGCGGTTCGTACACCGTGGCCAGCGAGAATCTCGGCGAGGGCGCCGGTCTGCTGGCGGCAGCGGCGCTGATGATCGATTACGTGCTCACGGCGGCAGTGGGCATTTCGGCAGGAGTCGGCGCACTGATCAGCGCCGCACCGAGCCTGCAGCCGCACACGCTGGAACTTTGCCTCGCCGTTCTGGCCATCCTGACCATCGTGAACATGCGCGGAGTCCATGACACCGGCGTGGTGTTCATGATTCCCACGTACCTGTTCACGGCGACGCTGTTGATCGTGATTGCGGTGGGCCTGTGGCAGATGGCGCAGGCAGGCGGACATCCCCACCCGGTGATGCAGATGCCGCCGGTGCCGAAAGCATTGACAACGGCGGTCACCTGGTGGCTGCTGCTGAAAGTATTCTCCTCGGGCTGCACGGCGATGACCGGCGTGGAAGCGGTGAGCAACGGCGTGATGGCCTTCCGCGACCCGACGCGCAAAAACGCCAGGACCACGCTGACCATCATCATCGCTCTGCTGGCCATCCTGTTGCTCGGCATTGCGCTGCTGTGCCGAGCGTACGGCATCGCGGCCACCGAACCGGGAAGCACGGGATACGAGAGCGTGCTCTCGATGCTGACGCGTGCCGTGATGGGTCATGGGTGGTTCTATTACGTCACGATTGCGTCGGTATTGCTGGTGCTGGCGCTCTCAGCCAACACGGCCTTTGCCGACTTTCCACGGCTGACGCGCGCCATTGCGCTCGACGATTACATGCCGCGCATATTTCTCATTCGTGGCCGCCGCCTGCTTTACTCGTGGGGCATTTATGTGCTGGTCGCTCTGACGGCGCTGCTTCTGATTATCTTTGGCGGCGTGACAGACCGCCTGATTCCCCTGTACGCTATCGGCGCATTCATGGCCTTCACCCTGTCACAGGCCGGGATGGTGATGCATTGGAGAAGGCAGGGCGGCGCCCGGGGACGCATGATCGTGAACGCGGTAGGCGCCGTGGCTACCGGCATCACGACACTTGTCGTGCTGGTGACCAAGTTCGTCGAGGGCGCGTGGATCACAGCGCTGCTGGTAGTGGTCATGATCTGGTTCATGCGCGCCGTGCACCGGCACTACGTCCGCGTCAACCGCGAAATCGATCTCGACCGGCCCATTGTTCCCGCTGAAGTCGGCGAGCCCATCGTGGTGGTGCCCGTAGACCGCTGGAGCCGCATCAGCGAGAAGGCGCTCTCGTTCGCATTGTCGATGTCGTGCGATATCCGCTGCGTTCACGTGCGAACCAGCGACGATCCCGATCCCTTTTGCGACGCGTGGGAAAAGGATGTGGCCGGGCCCCTGCGCAACGCCGGTCGCTGCGTTCCCAAACTGGTGACGCTGACGTCGCCCTACCGGTACGTCCTGCATCCGATTGTGGATTACGTGCTGGGCGTGGAACGCGAAAGCGAAGCCTGCAAGGTGTGCGTGCTGGTGCCGGAGCTGGTAGTGCGGCACTGGTGGCAAGGCATGCTGCACAACCGGCGCTCTGACCTGCTGAAGGTAGTCCTGCTGATGCGCGGCAACCGCCGCATCATCGTCATCAATATTCCCTGGTACCTGGAGGATGATTGACCGGGGAAAGCGCCGGAAGCGCGAAGCCCCGCAGCACCCCGCATGCGAAGCGTGTCGCAGGAGCTGCGCGCCATTTCCCTCCGGTGCCAGTCAAAAGGATTGGTACGATTCCTGCGCCGTCCGGGCTTCGTGAAAGCCGGGGTGAAAGGATAGTCTAGGAACGTACCGGAAACCATCCAGGATGCCCGTTCCGGAGCAAATTCCGGGGCCCCCGCGGACGGATGTTCGTCCCCGAGGTGGAAAATCAGACAGCGGCAGGTTTGTTTGAAGAGGGTAAGGATTGAGGAGAGTTTCAAGTTGAAGAGGACGCTCTTATTTTTGTTTTTTGGCGCAGTGGCGGGCGTACTCACGGCGTTGCCGGCTGCTAGCCAGGTGAATCCCGAAGCGGCGCCGGCGCCCGCGCAGGCCGCGCCCAACAGGTACGAAGTATATGCGGGCCTGGCCTATAGCCGCCTCAGGCAGGTGCCCGTTTCGTTCAGCGGCTTGATAGGCGGAAAGGTGTCGCTGTCACGCGATTGGGGAAAGTATTTTCAACTCATAGGGTCAGGGGACTACTACAGGGTGGGAACCGGCCACAAAACGCTGCCGAATCCTGGCAACCCCTCGATCTACACATTCCTGGTTGGGCCGGCAGTCCACGCAACGCTCTATGAGAATCTCAGCGGAGTGTTTTTCGGGGAAGTGGGCGGAGAGCATACCGGGGGCGAGAAAATGACGCCAAGCATTTCCTTCGCGGGCGGCTTTGGCGGAGGCCTGGCCTATGATGTGGGCCACAATTTCGCCGTGCAACTTACCGCCGACCGCGTCGCTGCATCGTTCTCGCTGCCCAACAATACCTCGCAGCTCGGGTACTCGACACATCGGACGTGGAACGCGCGCGCGACGCTGGGCGTGGTGTACCGGTTCTGAAAGAGAAATCAAAGATCCGCCAACCTGCTCCTAATGGATCCAGCGCAGGCCCGCGGGACGATTTGGCGGAACCGGCAGAACAATGAAGCCTTCCCGCCAGTGACCCTCTTCGCGCTGCGGCGGATTGCCAACCATACGAAATCCAGCGTGATCGTGCTCTTCGAGCGCGAGACCCGCCAGGCCTCCGACGATTGCCTGCAACTGATCGTGGTTGGGCGGGCGATTCGTGGTGAAGGGAACCACAGAGCGCAGCGCCGCATAGGCCTCGGCTAGATCGCTCACTCTTGCGCGACGCTTGGCAGGCAGCGGCTTCAATCCGAGCGACCGCCAGGCCGCGTGGGGATAGCTTTCAACCAGCACGCGCTGCGACTGCAAGTCGAGCCCTGCGGATTGGGCCGGTTGGCCTAACGTGTCGAGCCGCCGCCAGCCTCGCCGGCAGAGCGCGTCGTACAGGTCCACACAAAACTCGGCAAACGTGCGGTAGGTGAATGGCTTCACCATACCTGGCAAGCCGGTTTTCGCGGCGGTGTTCAATTGCCGCTCGCAACTGCGTGCGTGCTCGAGACCGCTGGCACGGGATTTCCACGCCTGCGGGCCATCCAGCATGAGAATGCGAATGTCGCGAACAGCGCATAGGTGATTGAGCCGGCCGGCGAGATTCTCGGGATCGATGGGGCCGCGATCGGCCTCCGGATCAACGCCTGGTGGCCCGAAAACAACGATCTCGCAGGCGACCACGGCGGGCAGCTCTCGAGAACCTGGCGATTCAGGCAGCGCGCGATCGAGGACGACGATGCCCAGGTCGGACCATCGGCGGCAGGCGAGATCGACAGAGAGGACGGCCATGGGCTTGAGGTTACGGCTGATTTGGCCTTGAGGCAATCGTTGCGGGCGGCTGGGTGGATCTGTGAGTCCGGTTTCGGGGCTGCTCGCCAAAATGGGACGCCGTGGTCCGCCGGAAACAAAGGGTTCTCATCATTTCTCCAGGCAGTTGATGCACGGCAGCAAACTCGCGCAGCATCAAACGGATCCATGATCACTCACCATGTAGGACGCTCCCGCGTGGAGGCGCGTGGTACACTGCCTGCCGTTATGAGGATTTTCATTTCACTCTCTATCTGCTGGCTGCTCTGCCTCAGTGCTGGAGCGGTTCTGTCTGAAGCCCAGGAGACCGGCACGCCGCATCTTGAAAAGCGCGGCGCGGCCACGCAGCTCATCGTTGACGGAAAGCCGTTCGTGATGCTTTCGGGCGAGCTGCATAACTCTTCCTCGTCGAATCTCGAGTACATGAAGCCGATCTGGCCCAAGCTGGTTGCGACGGGGCTCAACTCCGTGGTCACACCGCTGAGCTGGGAGCTGGTCGAGCCCGCCGAAGGCAAATACGACTTCACTCTCGTCGACGGTCTCATCGACCAGGCGCGGCAGGCGCATGAGCGCATCGTGTTTTTGTGGCTGGCGTCATGGAAGAACGGCATGTCGAGCTACGCGCCGGTTTGGGTGAAGGAAGATTCGCATCGATTCACGCGCGTTGTCGAGCGCGGGAACGAGGTGGAGATTCTGAGCCCGTTGTGCCTGGCCACGCGGGAGGCCGATGCGCGGGCATTCGCGGCGCTGATGCGCCACATCAAGGAAGTGGACGGGAGCCAGCACACCGTGTTGATGATGCAGGTGGAGAACGAGGTCGGCGTGCTGGGTGACTCGCGCGACCGGTCAGATGCCGCCAACAAGGCGTTCGAGGGGCAGGTGCCGGCAGAGTTGACTGCGTATCTCAAGGCGCATCGTGAGGATCTGCATCCGGATCTGCGAGAGCTGTGGGAAGCGAATGGCGCGAAGTCCGCGGGGACCTGGACGGAGGTATTCGGCGAAGGCGAGAGGGCCGACGAGATCTTCATGGCATGGCAGTACGCGAGCTACATCCAGGCCGTGGCGCGCGGCGGAAAGAAGGAGTACGACATTCCGATGTATGTGAACACGTGGCTGGGCTCTGACAATACGCCTCCCGGCGGCTATCCCAGCGGAGGATCGCAGCCGCGCGTGGTGGATGTGTGGAAGGCAGCGGGACCGGGACTCGATTTCTATTCGCCCGATTTGTATGCGGCGACTTTTGAGGAGTGGTGCCAGCGATACCACCGCGACGGTAATCCGCTGTATATGCCGGAGACGCGCGGCAACGCGGCGGGCGCGGCAAACGTATTTTATGCGCTGGGCGAGGATGCGGGGCTTGGCTTTTCGCCGTTCGGAATTGAATCGGAGGCGAGCGAGACCGATCCGCTGGGCGAGAGCTACAAGTCAATCGCCGCGGTGGCGCCGCAGCTGCTTGAGCATCAGGCCGCAGGCGACGTGCATGGATTCCTGCTTGACCACGACCGGCGGTCCGTCGACTTCACAATGAACGGCTACACGCTGCACGTGAGTCTCGACAGCATCTTCGGCAACACGTCGGAAGGCGGGTTCGGAATGATCATGGCCGATGGAAAAGGTGCGTTCCTCGGCGTGGGCAAGGGATTCCGCGTTTCCTTCACGCCCTACCCTGAGAGCGGATCGCGGGCCGGCATCGGCGCGGTGACGGAGGGGAAGTTCGAAGACGGAAGTTGGGTGGCGGGACGGCGGCTCAACGGCGACGAGAACGACCAGGGCCAAGCCTGGCGGTTCGATTCACGCGCCGTGCACACCGAAAAGATTTCGCTGTACCGGTTTGAATAGCGCGAATCGCTGATGCTGCGATGTCAGGCGGGCATTCGGGGAATGAGAGCGGATGGATAGGCGAAAGTTGATCAAGCTGGGAGCTGGAGCCGCAGTGGCCGGCTTTGTCCCGAAAGCAGTGCCGTCAGGCGCCGAGGCGCACAGTTCGGCGGTGGAGCAATGGGGCCTCTTCGAGGCGGTGGCGCACGGGCCGGCTGATGGTAATCCGTTTGTGGAAGTGCAGTTTGGCGCTCGCTTCACATTGGGGCACAGAACGGTGGAAGTGGCCGGGTTTTACGACGGCGATGGGATATACAAGGCGCGGTTTTCGCCCGATTCTCCTGGGCGCTGGAGCTACGAAACCACGAGTAACGTGAAGGATCTGGCAGGCCAGACGGGAGCATTTGAGTGTGTGACGCCGGCCGAAGGAAATCGCGGACCGGTTGAAACCGCGCACCAGTTTCACTTTCAATATGCCGACGGGACGCCGTATTTTCCGTTTGGAACCACGTGCTACTCCTACGGATTTATTGGAGAGCCTTATGCCGCCGAGGCGCTGAAAAACCTGAAGGGGGCGGGCTTCAACAAGGTTCGGATGTGCCTGCTGCCGAAGCCGCTTGGAAAACTGCAGCCGGTGGCCATGCCGTTTGAGCGGGTGGGAGGAGCGCCTCCGCAAAGCCCGCAGGGCAGCATGGCGAACCCGAATTACAACGAAAGCAAGGAGCAGTTTGATCTGTCGCGATTGAACCCCGCATACTTCCAGCACGTGGAGCAGAAGATTCAGGATTTGCTTGCCGCGGGGATTGAGGCGGACGTGATCCTGTTTCATCCCTACGATTCGTGGGGATTCAAAGCCATGGGCCAGGAGGCTGACGACCGCTATTTGCATTATGCCGTGGCGCGGCTCGCAGCATACCGCAATGTGTGGTGGTCGATCGCCAACGAATATGACCTGGTGCGATCGAAGTCGATGGCGGACTGGGACAGATTCTTCCGCATTGTCGTGGAGAGCGATCCGTGCAGCAGGCTAAGGTCGATTCACTATAGCCGCGTGATGTACGACTACTCGCGTCCCTGGTGCACGCATGCGAGCTTGCAGACCTACGACTTTGAGAAGTCGGCGGAGCGGCTGGCGGCATGGAACAAGCCGATCATCTATGACGAGATACAGTACGAGGGAAATATCTCGCGGCGCTGGGGGAATCTGTCGCCGGAAGAGATGACGCACCGCTTCTGGCGGGCAATCATCTACGGGGTGTACTCGACGCACGGCGAAACGTATATGACAACGGATGGGAGCCCGGTGTGGTCTGATGCGGGAGAGCTGCATGGCACAAGCCCCGCGCGCATCACGTTCCTGCGCAAGTTGCTGGAGAGCGCAGGTACAACGGGGCTGATGGCAGCTGAGAATCCGTACTACTTGAACGCCGGCAATCCGGGCGGGCCCATTCTTTACTACTTCGACTATCACTGCGTGGGAGAATACGAATTTCCTCTGCCGGAGAATTTGAAGTTCACAGCGACGATGATCGATCCGTGGGCGATGACGAAGAGCGCGCTGCCGGGCACATTCAGCGGCAAGAGCAAGATTACGCTCACGGGCAAGCCGTTTATGGCCGTGCTGTTTGAAAAAGCCGGTTCGTAGTGATGAGCCGCTGGCGGGCCTCGCTCGGGATGACGCACACAAATCTGTGAACCCGTTCGCGAATCAATTTGTGTTCGCGAATTCGCAGTCAACCAGTGTTTTTCCGCGCCAATGGGATTCGGTTGTTTGCTTCCCGGCTTCGTCGAAGGTGCGCCAGGTCCATGTTCCGTCGGCGTTATAGGATTTGGCCCATTCTTTTTTTCCATTCGCACGATAGAAGATTTCGTCGCCAACCCTCTTGCCAAGGTGGAAGTTTGCCGTCCACTGCATGCCGCCATCTTCAAAGTAGAAAGTTTGCGGACCCTCGAGAAGAATCTCGCCGTCGTTGGCGCGCGTAGTGCCCCATTCCGCTTTCAGCTTTCCGTGGGGCCATTTTTCGGTGTGTTTTGTCACCGTCCCGATAGAATCGGGCTCCGGCGTTGTGGTGTTGTCATCAGCAAGCACCCACGCCTCATTCAGTACGATCTCGTAGTTGACCGTATTCTTCGAGGTCACTATGTGGATCAGCCCGTTTGGCCCCTGCGTCGCGGTCACGTAGCCCACCGTGAGAATGTCAGCGGGCAGGCGCTTCATCTTCCAGTTCTTGCCATCGTCGTTTGAGAGTGCGACAAACGCGCCATCTTTGTGAATGTGCTTTTCGTGGTTCGGATTGTGATCGGCAACGAAGAAGAGCCGGCCGGAGGCAAGCCGAATCACGCTCGGGCGCTCGCCGCTGATCAGTTCGTCAAATGGAGTCACCGTGACGCGCCAGGTTTTGCCGCCGTCGGAACTGATGGAGAGCGGCATGTGGCCGTCGATTTCAGAGTTCTTACCGCCAAAGCCGAGAATGTCACCATTCTTCGCGATGACGATGGTGGTGTGCCGGCCGCCGGTACGCCCGCCTGTGTCGTACCAGGTCTTGCCGTTGTCGCGCGTGGCCCACACTGCCGATGCTGCAGGCAGGCCTCCGGCGCCGTGCCCCGTCGAATCGGTCGGGATGTAGATGGTTCCATCCTTGGCGCGCACGATCGAGTTGATGGGCTGCGATACGTAAGGTCCGATGGGAGCAGGGAAGTAGGGGAACTGAATCGGCGCCCACGTTGCGCCGTTGTCATCGGAGGTGGTGAAGGCGAATGGCGGCGCGCCGATGAGACGGGGGAAGCCGAAGAAGAGCCAGAGACGGCCGCGATCGTTCCAGAAGACCGGCGCGGCGCAGGCGGCGTCGGCAAGAGCCGGCCACGGCTCCGGCATGTCCCATGTTTCCGTGCCCACGCGGCGGCGCATCACCATCACGGTCTGGTCGGGATCGTCTTCCTTGTCGGGCGTGTTGTAGTAAGCGGCAACGATATCGCCATTAGCCAGCACCTGAACCGCAGAGTTGTGATAGTTGATGCCGAGGCCGCGTGCAAGCCCCAGGCGCCAGCCAACGTCGGGCATGGATTTGCCGTTGAGATTGGGAAACAGTTCGTGCGTGCGGTAAAACGGCTTTGTGGGATCGGGCCCTTCGCTCACGTCGATGGGCGTCTGCTTGACGCCTGTCCAGAAGAAGTACTGCTCAGCGGGCGACGGGTGCGGCTCGAGGCTGGGCGCCTGCACCACGCGGAATCCGATATTGCCTTGCTTCGATGCGAAACTGGGCGCCATGGTGACGCGATTCGCCGAGCGCATGAAATAAGGCGCCGTGGCGGGGTAGTCCTCGCCGGGTTTGGATTTTCGGAAATCGAGGCCGCCGCCGCGGACGACACGGAAGGTTCCGTGCTCAGGGCCGGTAGGATCGGTTTGCCCGGCCGAGGGATATGGCGCATACCAATCGGCGACCCACTCCGGCGTACCTTCGCTCATGATCACGCCCCACGCATTGGCCTGGCCCGGCGCTGGTGGCGCGTCGCCAGTGAAGCATGGTGATTGCGTGCCAGCGCGCGCTGCGTATTCCCATTCCGCTTCGGTCGGCAGCCGGTAGGGCTTTCCGGTTTTCTTCGTGAGCCACGCGCAGAAGGCAACGGCCTGGTTGTAACTGATGCCCGCTGCATAGTCAGGGTAAGCGGCAACAGCTTTGTAGGACGGATCGAATTGCTGGAATTCCGCGACGGTGATGAGATGGTTGGCGATCTGAAAGTCGTGAGTTATTGTCACCTTGTGTGCCGGGTGCTCGTCCCAGTCGCCATGCGCGGGCCGGCTCGACATCACGCCGAAGCCGTTGGTGATGGCGGGCGAGAGCGTGACGTCATCGGCGCCCATGGTGAATGAACCGGCGGGAATGCGCGTCAGGGGGATTGCCGGCGCGGGCTGGGCGACGAGTGGCACAGCGAGGAAAATGGTCGCGATGATTGCAGTAAATTTCAGGGCACTCACGCTGGAGAATCCTTCAGGGGCTGAAGCCCTGATCCTCTTGCGGTTTTTTTCGGCACGACTCAAGTCGTGCCCTGATACAAAACTTTCTGATTTGTCACAATCTCGATGCGCGTTGGCAAGTTCGTTTCAAGCGGTCCGAGGGTCGCGCGGCTTGCAATCTTTTTGCCATCGACAAAAATTGTGAGTCCGCGGCCGCGCTGGTAATGCTTACCGCTCTCATCGTAAACAATCGCCAGCAAATGGCCGTGATACGGCAAGCCGTCCAACGCAAAGTAACTCCAAACGCCGGCGGGCAATAGCGGATGGATGACGACCCTGTTGTCGGCGCGCGGTCGCAGGCCAATGAGTCCCGTAATCAGCGGATCGGCGAAGCCGGAGTGATTGTAATAGTTTCCGCGGCCGACCTGCTTGTGCTTGGCAAGCAGAATATCTTTCGCGATCCATTCGTCGGTGTCGGCGTCAAGATCCTCGTCAATCCAGTCGATCACGCGGCCGCTGGGTAATTTCAAGTGTTGCGACAAAACGTAATTTGAAAAAAGCTGGTAGTACTGCTTTGAGCCAATGTAGGGCTTCCACCCCAACGACGAAGAACTGTCGTTGGGGACCCCGCGCTGCGCCGGGCCATTGAGCAATTCGGCGAGAGCAAGCAATGTTTGCGTGGTTGCGTACGGCCACGCGGGGCCGTTCCACGTGCATTGATCGTCAGAGGCGAAGCGGAAGCGCGGGCTGCGGCGTTCTGCGGTGGTTGGCCCGTACTTGCCGGCGAAGCCGTGGGCATCAAAGAGGTGTTTCCACGCAACGGCATGGTCCTCGGCCGGGCGGTAATACTCCCACGGAATATAGCCGATGAGCTCGCGCACACCGGCGAATTGCAAGTCGGTGCCGGGGTCCTTGAATCTCTTCTGTTTGCGGATGCCCGAGTCGGCAGAGGGTGATACGACCTCGTAGAACTGGTCTTTCGCGTTCCAAAGTCTGGTCTCGATCAGACGCTCCAGCGCGTCGGCCTTCGCTGCATATTCCTTTGCTGTTTCGGGCTCATTCGTCTCGCGCGCAAGATCTGCGATGGCGCACGCGTCGCCGACCAGGTAGCTGTTGAGCGTGGGCCGGTAGCCATCGCCGCTGATGGATTTCTCCATCGCGTCGCGCGTGTCAATCGACCAGAACAGACCAACGGAGGGATCGTACTGGGTTGCTTCCCAGGCTTTGTAGTTGGCGACCAATCCGTCCAGCATTGTGGTTCCGAGCTTCGCATCGCCGGTGGCCAGTGTCACCTCGTGCACGCTCGTCGCCAGCGCAAAGCTGTATTCACGCGGGCGGGCGTCAGGCGAGATCCAGAAGCGGGCGTAATCCTCGGCGATCTGCGGATCGCGCAGCCAGCGCGCTTCACCGAGATGGAATTGGGCAGCATCGGGCAACACTCCGTTGTTGGGAAGGTCGGGCCTGTGCAGCCACTCCGTGATCAGGTACCCGTGATCTGCGGTGTGCTCGACATGCTTTTCAAAGGAATACCAGCGGAAGTAATACATCTCTTCGAATTGCTTGTCAGACGAATCGAAAAAGGGGATGTTGGCTTCAATCCAGGGCCACTCCTCCGAAGATTGCTGACCCGTCGCCTTGAGCTCATCGGCGGCGAACTGAACGATGTAATGGTGGTAATCAGCCGGATGCAGAACGGTGACGGTAGGATTCGGCGGCTTGTCCTGTGCCGTCGCCACGAGGCGCCACAGCGCGAGAACCAGCGCGAGTTTGAGAAGAGATTTCACGATCGCATAGAGCCTGAGTTACACGCGGGTTTCTTTCAAATCCCGGGCACTGTTCTTTGAGATATGCAGCAATGCCTTGCGGGCATTGCCCAACATATCGCTTGCTGCCTGCTTCAGGCAGGAGATGTCGTTGGCGCAGAAGAGCAAATCGATGCCGAGGCCAAGCCAGAAGCCGAATTCTTCAGGAGCGCAAGCTGTGGCAACACATTTGTCGTGAATGCGCGCTGCTTTCACAATTTTCGAGGCGGCTTGCTGAACTGAAGAATGCGAAGTCTGCCCGGGCACACCGAAACTGGCCGCCAGGTCCGCCGGCCCGATAAAGAGATCAACATCGGGAACAGCCGCAAGCTCTTCAACGCGATCCACCGCGGTGCTGGTTTCAATCTGTGCCATCAGGCAGAGGCCGGTGTTGAGTTTTTGCTGCTTGGCAACAACGTCTCCAGGGATGCCGTAGTTGATGGCGCGCGAAACAGAGAACATGCCGCGGCTGCCCTGCGGGGCGAAGCGCGCGTACTCGCGCAGGTCGTGCATCTGCGCAGCGGATTCGATCATGGGGACATCGAGAATGTCGGGCCCGCATTCGGCGCCCTTGAGTACGTTTTCACGCCGCACATCTGGAATGCGGATCATGGTCAGCATGCCGGTGCCCGCGGCCATGCGGCAAAGATCGGCGGCTTCGGCAAAGGTAATGTGGCCGTGCTCCATCTCGATCCAGATGGCCTGGTAGCCGAGATGAGCGCAGATCTCAAGAAAAACGGGGTCATAGAAATAGGCTGCCGCCCCGAGGAGGGCTTTGCCGTCATTCGCATGGACGGCCTGTTGCAAACGATTCATGGAGTGTCTCCTAATTGGATGGCATAGATATTGGAGCGCTTGCGATCGGCAAGCCAGCCCCAGAGCGTATTTGTTGAAGAAAATGATGCGGGCGCCGGAAGAAGTGCGGCCCAAACCAGACCAACAGCCAGCAGCAGCAGGTTTCCAAACACACCGATGGTGTACTCGCTCCAGGGAAAGTTGTAGTTATGCAGGTTGAGGATCTTGCCGCCATCGAGCGTGAGCGTGGCATAGGCGGTGAATAACAAGTTGGCGGCGATGCCGGCCAGCGCGGCAGTGCGGCCTGCTCGTCGCGACAGGAACGCAAGCAGGAAAAGTCCGGCCAGGCCGCCGGCAACAATCGAAGCGGCTGTGTAGTAAAGCGCCAGCGCGGAGCCGTGCGTGACTGTGACGCACAGTGAGACTGCGATGGCCAGGGCTCCGCAGAGAACGACGGCGAGTTTGCCGAATCGCAGGCGCTGCGCATCTGTACGGCTCGGAAAGAAGTGTGAGTAGAAGTCCTCGACGAGAATCAGGCCGAGGCAGTTCAGGTCTGAGGCGAGCATCGACATGGCAGCGCCGAAGAGCGCCGCGAGAAACAGGCCGGCAACACCGACCGGCATCTGGGTAACCATGAAATAGGGGAAGACCTGGTCGGGCCTTGTGACCGCTGAAGGAGGCGCTTGGCCGGCGAGCCGGTAGAACGCCCAAAGCAACGAACCGATCAGCATGAAAGAGGTCCAGACCGGCAGGCACAAGGTTGCGCCCATCTGAATGCCGTGCAGAGCGGAGCGGTCAGAGCGAGCTGCGAGATAGCGCTGCACCACGGTCTGATCGGCCGTGTACTTCTGCAGGTAGTAGAAGAATCCGTAGAGGGCCATGGTCCAGAAAGTGGGTTGGGCAAGATCAAATCGGCAACTGCCGAGACTCGTCTTGTGATTGGCGGCGATCAAGCGAAACATGGCGGCGGGATGCGCGTGGGGCCCGAAGAGAAGAATGGCGAGAGTGACCGCGATGCCGGCGAATAACAAGAAGCCCTGCACCACGTCGGTCCAGATGACGGCGCGAAGACCACCAATGAAGGTGTAGAAGACGGTAATCACGCCGAGGCCCACGATGAGCGGGATGACCCGCCAGCCGGTGAAGCCGGCAACCGCGAGCGCGAGCAGGTAGAAGACGAAGCCCATCTTGGCAAAGTGTCCTGCGGCAAAGGCGAAGGACGAGTACATGCGGACGCCGGGACCGAAGCGCTTGCCGAAATATTCATACACCGACATGGAGACGGCATGCCGGAAGAACGGTACGATGACCGGGCCGATGGACCAGATGACCGCGATAAAAAACAAATTGGGAACCAGCAAATTCCAGTTGCCGGAGTATGCCGCTCCTGGGAAGGCGATGAACGTGAGGCTGGTGATGATGGTCGCGAGCAGGGAGAGACCGGCAGCCCATCCCGGGACTGTGCGTCCAGCGACAAAATAGCTGTCGGTGGTTTTTTGCCGTCGCGAGACGAAGACCCCAATGCCGACGAGAGTGGCGAGATAGACGGCGATGATCAGAGTGTCGGCGAGGTGCATCTCAGCGCGCGCCTCCAGCCCGAGCGTGATCGGCGGCCGAATGGTTTGTTGCGTCTGCTGGGAGTTTGCCGGCGAGTGCGAGTTTGCCCTCGGCCATGCGGACAGCAAGGCGCATGGCGGCCTTCATATTGGTGGCGTCAGCCTGGTTGCGGCCGGCAATATCGAAGGCGGTTCCGTGATCGACAGAGGTGCGGATGATGGGCAGCCCCAGCGAGACGTTGACGCCGCCCTCAAAGTCAATCAGCTTCATGGGAATGTGGCCCTGGTCGTGATACATGGCTACGATCAGGTCGAATTCGCCGCGCAAGGCGCGGATGAAGATGGTGTCGGGCGAGTGCGGGCCCGAACAGTCGATCCCAAGCGAACGCGCTTCGTCGATGGCGGGCGCGATGATTTCCTGATCCTGCCGTCCGAACAGCCCGTGCTCGCCGGCATGGGGATTGAGCCCGCACACGGCGATGCGTGGTGCTCGGCGCAGCATCCATTGCAGCGCGTCATTGCCGAGTTGGATGGTCTTCACGATGCGCGCGCGATCCAGGTAGCAGGCTTGTTCGAGCGGGATATGCGTGCTGACGTGAACCGTGGCGAGCTTCTCAGAGTAAAGCAGCATCCGAGGCTCGGCGGCTCCGGTGAGTTCGGCAATGTATTCGGTATGGCCTGAGAATGTGCGGCCGGAGAGCGTGACGGCTTCTTTGTTGAGCGGCGCGGTGACCATGGCGTCCGCTTCAGCGCTCACGCAAAGTTCCACGGCGCGGCGAACGTACTCGATGGCAGCGAGTCCATACTTTGCGCGAAGCTGGCCGAAGGCAACGGTGTGGCCAGCGGGCAAGCTGTTGGTTTCAACCAGCGTGAAAGGCAGCTTGGCGGCATCGATGGCACAAATGAGGGCAGCGGCATCAAGGGCAGGCAGATCGGCAACCAGGAACCATTGCGCGAGCGAAGCGACAGTGGGATCGCTGAGAGCCTTGAGGGCGATTTCAGCGCCGACGCCGGCCGGGTCTCCAATGCTGATGGCAATGCGTGCGGGCCTGCTCATGCCGGACCTCGAAACGCGCTAAGAATCTCGTTGAACACAGTGGGCGCGCCGAAACCGCCGGATTTTGTGATCACCACGCATCCGTGAGCCACGCCGCCCTGCACCAGGCCCCAGGGAATGCCGGGCGCAATCTCTCCCTGCAGAATAAAGGAGTGCGCTTCGAGCGCTTCAGCCGCGCGCAAAGCCGTTTCACCGCCGGTGAGAATCAGCGCTTCAGGAGAGGAGGAGCGAAATGCGGAGCGGATTCGCGCGCCGGCACGAAATGCCGACGGGAGGTTCAGTACGCGCAGTCCGGGGAATCGATCGCGGTCGAGGGTTTCGAGCTGGAGCTTCGTCATCGGGTGCGGAGAACCGGCGATGAGCAAGGCGCAAGAGACCGGAGGAATGAACGCGTATGGCAGATTCAGCTTGCTCAGGCTTGCCAGCGCCTGGGCCAGCCCGGCAGATCCGGCGTAAAGAAGCCCGGGCAGCTCCTGCGCAGCGCGAGCGATGGCTTCCAGGTCAGCCTGCGTGGTGCTATTGCACAGCAAGATGGTTTTGCCGGAGTCAATCGCCGGAGCCAGCTCGGAAGGGTTGGCGACGCAGGCGATCTGGTCACGTGCTGAGGCCGGAAACAGGTCGGCAAGGAAAATGTCCGCGGGGAAGCTGGCTGCATCTTCGATATGCAGAACGCCGTCGCGAACTGTGCGTCCGGCGGAGGGAAACGCTGGGGCCAGCAGGATCGCGCGGGTCCCAAGAGCGCGGTGCGCCGCAAGAATTTCGGCGGCGAAAGGCCCGCGAGCTGCCGAATCGACTTTCTTGAAAAACAGTGAATTGGGATCGGATCCGAGATCTTCAACGGCCCGCGATACCGCGCGAGCAGCGCGGTGCGAAGGAAGTGATCGCGAATCTGTGTTGAAGGCCTGCACCGTTTCAGGCGCGGAAAACTGAACGGTGGTGCCGAACCAGACGCGGACCGTACGCCCAGAGCGGAGGAAGGCCGCTGCAGAGTCGCATGCGCCGGTCAGATCGTCAGCAAGAACGACAATGCGCCCGGAGTGAGCATCGGCGAATGAGGGGGAAAAGAACCCCGCGCTGTATGTGGAAGAGGGCACTGAGGCGGCACTCACGCTATGTTCGAGTGTACAGTGATTATCTCTCGCCGGAAACGTTGAATTTGCCGGAACAGATCGGTAGACGCGGCATTTGCGGTCGTGACCGGCGAGATCCTTATGGTGCCTTCGTGCAGTCTGCCTTTTGAGCATCTCAAAAAAGCGTGCGGAAATGGCCCGGTGAGTGAGTCCGCCGCCGCGTGCTGGACAACATGATCCCGGATGCGGGAATGTGGATGTCATGGACCGCCGAGCCTTCTGCATCTCTGCCGCTGCCGCCGTTGCAACTCGTACTCATTTGCTCGCCGCGCCCCCTGCTCAGGTTTCAGCCAACGCCCCGTTGATCACGCTGGGCGATATTGAGGTCATTGACCACGAGCGAATCCTGCGCGCGGCAAATGAATATCTATCGCAGCCGCCCATTACCATCACTGCCTATTCCTCGCCGCGCAGCAAGGGCGGCAAGCACGACTATTTTTCCGAGGGCGATTACTGGTGGCCTGACCCCAAGGACCCCAACGGTCCGTATATTCGCCGCGACGGATATTCGGACCCGAAGAATTTCAACGATCACCGCGAGGCGCTGATCCGGCTGAGCCTGATGGTTCCCGCGTTGACGGCAGCGTGGATCCTCCTGCAGCAGAAGCGCTACGCGGAACACGCGGCCCTGCATCTCAAGGCGTGGTTTGTGGATCCGGCGACGCGGATGAACCCCTCGCTTGATTACGCACAAGCGATTTGGGGTGTGTCACCCGGCCGGGGAACGGGAATCATCGACACGCTGCACCTCGTCGAAGTTTCAAGGGCCGCGCGGCATTTGGAGAGGGCAGATGTGATGACGGCCGCCGATTTCGCCGCAGTGCGCACGTGGTTCACGCAGTACATGCTCTGGATGATTTCGTCGAAGAATGGCCAGGAAGAAGAGGCGGCAAAAAATAACCACGGCACTTGCTGGGCGGTGCAGGTGGCGGCATTTGCCGCTTTCACGGGAGACGAAAATGCCATGTCGCTTTGCCGCGGGCGGTTCCGCGATCACCTTTTGCCCGATCAGTTGGCGCCCGACGGCAGTTTTCCGCTGGAGTTGGCCCGGACAAAGCCATACAGCTACTCGCTTTTTGATCTGGACATGCTGGCGATGGTCTGCCTGATCGCCTCAGGCAGCGGCACGACTCCCACCGGAGCCACAAACAACCTGTGGGAGTTTGCGCTGCCCAATGGAAATCGTTACAAGAAGGCCGTCGACTTCATGTTTCCGTTTATCCAGGACAAGAGCAAGTGGCCCTACAAGCAGGATGTGGAGTACTTCGATGACCTGCCCAACCGGCAGCCAAGCCTGCTGTTCGCCGGGCTCGCCTATCGCGAACCCAGATTCATCGCCCTCTGGCGCACGCTGCCCCCGGATCCCAAAACTGCAGAAATCATTCGCAACTTCCCCATCCGCCAACCGGTGCTTTGGGTGGGGCCGATTTAGCGCCCTTCGCAGCTGAGGCCGTTGCAAGCGGTGTGATAGCATTCCGTGGAACCGCCGGGAGAATTGATGAGCGAACGCAGGGTGGGAATCATCATGAACGGCGTGACCGGGCGCATGGGGCTGAATCAGCACCTGGTCCGTTCGATCCTCGCCATCCGCGCGCAAGGCGGAGTGAAGCTCGACGACGGTAGCGTTTTAATGCCCAACCCGATGCTTGTGGGTAGAAATGAGGAGAAGCTCAAGGCGATCGCGGATGCCCATGGATTGACGCGATGGACCACCGATTTAACGCGCTCTCTCGAGAACAAAGAAGACACAGTCTATTTCGATTCGGGCGCTACGGGGCTTCGCGAGCAAAACGTGTTACAGGCAATTGCGGCGGGAAAGCACGTCTATTGCGAAAAGCCTCTAGCCACCACGCTCGATAGCGCGCTGGCGCTGGCACGGGCTGCGGAAAAAGCGGGCGTCAAGCACGGCGTGGTGCAGGACAAATTGTTCCTGCCCGGTATCCGCAAATTGCGTGGACTGATTGACGCGGGATTTTTCGGGCGCATTCTCTCAGTGCGTGGAGAGTTTGGTTATTGGGTGTTTGAAGGAACGGACCAGGCGCCCCAGCGGCCGTCGTGGAACTACAAGAAGGAAGAAGATGGCGGAATCATTTTGGATATGTTCTGCCACTGGCGCTACGTTCTCGACCACACCTTTGGCGCGGTTCAGGCAGTGTCGTGCACTGGAGAGACGCACATACCGCAGCGTGTCGATGAAGCCGGCAGAAGTTACAAATGCACTGCGGAAGATGCGGCGTACGGCATGTTCAAACTGAAAGACGGCATCTTCGCGCAGATCAATTCGTCGTGGTCCACGCGCGTGTATCGCGATGAGCTGTTGAGCCTGCAGGTGGACGGCACGGAGGGCAGCGCTGTGGCAGGATTGCGCGAGTGCAAGGTGCAGGATCGCAAGAATACGCCGCGGCCGGTCTGGAATCCGGACCTGCCCAATCCCTTTCACTTTCGCGAATTGTGGTCTACGGTTCCCGGCAACACCGAATACGACAATGCGTTCAAGGTGCAGTGGGAGATGTTTCTGCGTCACGTCGCAGAGGATGCGCCGTTTCCGCACAACTTTCTGGATGGCGCGCGCGGAGTGCAGTTGGCGGAGTTGGCAATGCAATCGTGGCGCGAACGGCTCTGGGTCGACGTCCCTGAAATTTCATGATCCGCCCCGCGATCGCTGTGGTTGGCTTGCGTTGATGTGAAAGATTCAGCATGGCAGACAAGGCAAGGCTTTCGCTCAATCAGATTACGGTGAACCGTTGGAGTGTGGCTGAGGCCGTGGACGGCTGCGTTCGGCATGGCATCAGGTCGATCGCGCTTTGGCGCCACGAGATCGAAGAGGCAGGCCTGGCCGCATGTGCGCAGTTGGTGAATGATGCGGGGTTGCGCGTTACCAGCGTTTGCCGGGGCGGCATGTTTCCGGCGCCGACGCCGCAGGAGCGAAGAAAAAACATCGAGAACAACTTCCGCGCGGTGGATGAGGCAGCGGAGTTGCACGCTGATTCTCTTGTGATGGTGGTAGGCGGCAGCGCGGGGCTTGACCTCGAAGATGCGCGCATGATGGTCGTCGATGGAGTCGCGGCACTCGTTCCGTATGCGCGGGAACGCGGGGTACGCATCGGGCTTGAGCCGCTGCATCCCATGTATGCTGCCGAGCGGTCGGTCCTTGTCACCATCAGCCAGGCGCTGGAACTTGCACGGGACTATGACGCGTGCGAGGTGGGAGTTATCCTCGACACGTTTCATATCTGGTGGGATCCGAAGGTTGCAGAATTGATCCCAGAGGCGGCGGGGCGAATCTTTGGTTTCCATGTATCGGACTGGCTAGTTCCGCTTCCTGATGTGCTCATGGGCCGCGGATTGATGGGTGATGGAGTGATTGACAACCGCAAGCTGCGGCTGCTCGTGGAGCGCGCAGGATACGACGGGCCCATTGAGGTGGAGATCTTCAATCGCGCGCTGTGGGATGCCGATCCAGACGTGGTTGTGGCGCAGGTGATCGAACGCTTTGAGAAATTTGTCTAGCGGAAGAGAGTGCACGTGAAACCGAACGAAAAGATCACGCCGCAAGAGCTAACGCCCGCTATTCAGCGCGCAGTCGAGCTTGCGTCGGGAAAAACGCTGCGGCTCAATCGCCGCTGGAACGAGCCCGGCCGCGCGCCGGTAGTTACGGTCAATGGCCGCTATACCGCGCGAAGCTGGACGCAGTGGACGCAGGGATTCCAGTACGGCAATGCGCTGCTTTCCTTCGAGCTCGGCGGTGACCCTGAGCTGCTCGCGATAGCGCGGCGCCACATTGTGGCCGATATGGCCGAGCACCTGACGCACACGGGCGTGCACGATCACGGATTCAACACCATTTCGACGTATGGAAATTTGCGGCGCCTCATGCTTGCAGCCCGGATCGAGAGAAACGAGTGGGAACTGCGCTTCTACGAATTGGCGCTGAAAGTGAGCGGAGCGGTGCAGGCCGCACGATGGACCAGCCTGCCCAACGGTTCCGGATTCATCCACTCATTTAATGGGAGCCACTCGCTGTTCATCGATACCATGCGGTCCCTGCGTGTATGCGGGATGGCACATCGGCTGGGACATGCGCTACTGGGCGAGCAGGATGTTCGGATCGATCTGCTCCGCAGGCTCCTCCAGCACGCGCGAACCTCGTCGCAGTACAGCATCTACTATGGTGAGGGACGCGATCACTACGACACGCCGGAGCTGCGCGGGCGCACGGCGCACGAGGCAATCTTCAATCCCGCGAGTGGAGCATTTCGCTGTCCCTCGTCGCAGCAGGGTTATTCGCCGTTCAGCACGTGGACGCGCGGTCTGGCCTGGGCCATGCTGGGGTTTGCCGAGCAGCTTGAGTTCATTCAGTCATTGCCGGCCGGCGAGTTCGGCGGCGAGGGCGTTCCTGGGAAGGGCGAAGCGAGCGCAATGCTGGAGCGCGCAGCTCGGGCAACCTGTGACTTCTATATTCACCAGGCGAGCATGGCGGATGGCATCTGCTATTGGGATACCGGCGCGCCGCAGTTGCCCCAGCTTGGCGATTGGCGGAATCAGCCGGCGAATCCCTTCAATGATTTTGAGCCGGTCGATTCCTCGGCAAGCGCGATTGCGGCGCAGGGGCTCATCCGGCTCGGGCGTGCGCTGGGCGATGGCGGGCGGACGTACGCGCAGGCCGGGCTCACCGTGTTGCAGACACTGCTTGAGGAGCCGTACCTGTCGGCGGATCTGCAGCACGAGGGGAGCCTGCTGCACAGTGTCTATCATCGGCCGAACGGATGGGATCATATTCCGCCGGGCAGAAAGATTCCTTGCGGCGAGTCGAGCATGTGGGGAGACTATCATCTGCTGGAGGTGATGCTGCTGGTGGCGCGAATGGCAGAAGGAACTTACTACACGTTTTTCGAGGCCTGAGCGACGGTACGCTGGAAAGGTTGGAGATGCAGAAGGGAAGCAAAGTTGCGCTTGTGACCGGAGGCGCTCGCGGCATCGGCCTGGGGATCGCGCGGCGTCTCGCGCAGGATGGGTTTGCCGTGGCGACCTCAGGGCGCCGATCGGCGCAAGACGCGCAGGCCGGGCTTGAAGCGATCGGGGAATTCGGCGAGGCCATCTATGTGCAAGCGGATGTGGCCGACGGTGCGGCGCGGGCACGGCTGCTTCTTGAAATCGAAGAGCGGTTTGGCAGGCTCGACGTTCTGGTGAACAACGCCGGAATCGCGCCGCGTATTCGCGCAGACATCCTGGAAGCGCGCGAAGAAAGCTTCGACGAAGTGATGAACGCGAATCTCAAGGGGCCGTATTTTCTTACGCAGGCCGCAGCGGCGTGGATGATCCGGCAGCGGGAAAGCATCGGAGCGGCGCATCGAGCGGTCATCAACATTGGTTCGGTTTCAGCAACGATGGCGAGCGTGAACCGCGGTGAGTATTGCCTCTCGAAGGCAGGTGTTGCCATGGCGACGCGATTGTGGGCAGCGCGCCTGGCAGAGTTTGGCATCGGCGTGTATGAAGTGCGGCCGGGAATCATCGAGAGCGAGATGACCGCGGGCGCACATGCCAAGTACGATGCGCTGATCGACGGCGGTCTGCTGGTGGAGAAGCGCTGGGGCAAGCCGGAAGACGTGGCCAGCGCCGTCAGCGTGCTGGCGCGCGGCGAGTTGCCTTATGCCACCGGCGCATTGATCGTGGTGGACGGCTGATTGACGCTGGCGCGGCTGTAACGGAGGCCCTTTCTGAACGAGCAATCCGTGGAGACTGCGCGCGCGGCGCGATGGCAATTCGCGGTTGCGTCGGGAATCCTGGGGTGGATTCTTGACGCCTATTACTTTTTCATCGTGATTTTTCTGGTGGACGCGCTGGCCGCGCGGTTCGCGGTGAGCAAGAGCGCGATCGTCTGGTCCATCACGCTCACGCTTGCCACACGTCCTTTGGGAGCGGTGCTTCTGGGCGGGCTCGCGGATCGGTACGGGCGGCGCGGACCGCTGATCGTGTGCGTGCTCTTCTTCTCCATCGTGTCGGCGCTGACGCCGTTCGCGCCGAATTACAACGCGTTTCTTTTGCTGCGCGCTCTCTACGGCGTGGGCATGGGCGGCTATTGGGGCATCGGTGCGTCGCTGGTGATGGAGAGCTCGACGGGCCGGTTGCGCGGGTTGTTCAGCGGAATTTTGCAGGCGGGATATTCGGTGGGCTATCTGCTGGCGGCTGCGGTCATGCCGGTGGCGGCGCCGCGATTCGGTTGGCAGTGGGTTTTCCTGGGAGGGCTGCTGCTGGCGGTGCCCATTGTCGTGCTGGCGCTGCTTGCGCCGGAGCCACAGGCGTGGCGGAAGAACCGGCCGGGCGGATTTGGCGAAGTGGCGCGCGCGGTTTGTGAGCACAAGGGTGAGTTCGTTTATCTCGTGGCGCTGATGACCGCGATCACGTGTTTTTCCCATGGCTCGCAGGATCTCTATCCGGACTTTCTGCGCACGGTGCACGGCTTCTCGAGCCTGGCGATTTCAAACGTGGCCATCCTCTACAACGTGGGCGCCGTCGCGGGCGCGCTGGTGATCGGGCATCTCTCGCAAAAGATCGGGCGACGATGGAGCATCATGGCGGCGCTGTGCGTGGCGCTCGTGGCGCTGCCGGCATGGGCGTTTGCGACGTCGGCTGCAGCGCTTGCGGCGGGTGCCGTCGTAATGCAGTTCGGAGTGCAGGGCGTCTTCGGCGTCATTCCCGCGCACCTCAATGAGCTTTCGCCTCCCACCGTGCGCAGCCTGTTTCCGGGCGTGGTCTACCAACTGGGAATGCTGATCGGCGCGCCTTCCGTGGGAATCGAATACGCGCTGCAACACCGGCTCGGATACGGCTGGGCGCTCGCGGCTTTTGAGATTGCCTCGATCGCGGCGCTGTTTCTTCTGTGCGGGTTTGGGCCAGAGCGGAAGGGGCGGGAGATGTGAAAGAGGCAGCGAGCGGGGGAGCAAGGGAGCATTGGAGCGTAAAGGCAGGGAATAGGGAGAAGCCAGTAGGGAGTCGACAGCGAATAGAGAGCTGAGAATTGAGATTTGGGATTGGAGAATTAGTGGAAGAGAGGGAAGGCGCTGTGGGGATCCGGGTGCCCGGGGGAAAGCCAGGTCGCGGCGGCATTTGCCCCCGACCCGACTACCCCCCTGGCCCACGTATTCGGTGAGATTAGCAAAATTGTGGAAATCCTGGGTGAAATTCAGATCATTTTTTCACACGAAGGTAACGGATTGAGAAACAGGGGTCGGAAAGACAGGGAATAGGGATTACGGAACAGGGAACAGGGATTAGGGAATAGAAAAACAGGGAAACAGGGGTCAGGTGCCCCGCCCAGGCTGGGCCTGGACGGGGACCGTTGTTAGTTGAACGTGACGGTGAAGGTTGGGTTGGTTGGGGGTGGAGTTACGGCCGGGGTGCCCGAACTCGTCACGGTGAACGTGTAGGTTCCGGCGGCTGTTCCTGGATCCTTTGGTGTGGTGCCTCCGCCTCCTCCGCCGCTGCTGCCGCCGCCGCAACTGGACATGACGCCGAGCGCGACCATGGCGACCACGATGCCGAGCATGGCGCGCCAGCTACGGCGCCGAGCCGGAATCCCGAAGAAGAAGAGCAGCGCGAGTACCGTCCCGGAGCCTGCGCCGAGCCAGCCTTTGCCCTTGCCAAAGGCGGGAACGACGAGGCCGGCCGTGGCGGCGGTGCTGCTGACGGTTGCGGTCGCAGTACCGGGATTGGTCGTACCTAAATTCAGCGACGCCCCGCTTGTGATGGAGCAGGAAGGCGTATCCCCCGACTGGTTGGTCGGTCCGCCTGAGTTGAGCGAGCAGCTGAGTGCAACGGTGCCTCCGTAGCCGCCACTGCCCGTGACCTTGATGCTCGCTGTTGCCGCAGTTCCTGGGCTCGCAGTCGAGGTGGGGCCTGTGGCCGTGACTGTGTACGACTGTGCAGCAGCCGCGTTCACCGTGACGTTGACTGTGGTAGTGTGAACGTCGGTCCCGGCGGTTCCAGTAACGGTGATGACGTAGGCGCCGGTCGTGGTTGAGCTCGAGGTGGTGGCTGTGAGAGTCGCATTCACCGGTGAGGCACTGGACACATTGACGGAGGTTGGGCTCAGGTTGGAGCTGCCACAAGTGAGCGAGTTACTCGCGCCGGCGGGAGCCGTGGTCACGGCGCAACTCAGATTTACGGTCCCCGTGAATCCCCCGGAGGGCATGACATTGATCGGAGTTGTGTTGCCCGTGTTTGTGCCAGCGTTCACGGTGATGGCGCCACCATTGCTCATCGAAAAGTCCTGAGGCAGGTTCACGGTGACGCCCACCGTCGTGAAGGAGGACACGCTGCCGGATGTTCCGGTGATGGTGACGACGTAAGCTCCGGCGGTGGTTGTCGACGTGGTGTTGATGGTGAGCACAGAGGTCAACGCGCTGGTGCCGGTGATGTTGACCGAGGATGGGTTAAGGTTGGCGGCGGCGCAGGTGATGGGATTGGCAGGAAGGGGCGAAGGGCTGGTGACGGCGCAAGTCAGGTTGACCACGCCTGTGAATCCGCCCGAGGGAGTCACGGTGATGGTGGAGGTGTTGCCCGAGTTCACACCCTCCACGACGGTGATGTTGCCGCTGTTGGTGACGGTGATGGCGGGGCCTGACCCGCTAACGTCAGCAGTCACGGATAGAGTGTGGATGTACTCGCCGGTGGCTGCGTCCTTCGCGGTAATGAGCACGTTGTAGTTTCCGTTGGCGGTTCCGGCCGGGACGTTGACAGTGAGAGTGGAAGTGCTGCTGCCCTGGTTGCTGAGCGCGGGGTTGGGCGAGATGGTGCAGGTGACGGGGCTGACGGCGGCGCAGGTGAGATTGACGGTGCCGGCAAAGCCGTTGACCGAGGAGACGTTGATTGTGTCGGTGCCGCTGTTGGCTCCGCCGCTGATGTTGACGGGGACGATGGTGGTGACAGGCACGAGGGTGAAGTCGGCGAGCGGATTGGGAATCGAGTTGCCACTGTTCAGGTTGAACTCCGAGCCCGCGTAGACGCTGTCGCCCGTGTACTGGAGGGTGACGAAGTTCGCTCCCTGGAAGAGGTCCTGGCTGTTGAGGATGGCAGAAAAGGTGGAAACATCGCCGGAACCCGCCGTCAGCCTGACACATTCGAGGCCCCCGCCCGACGAGAAAACAACTACGCCTGTGGAGATGCAATCACCGGTGGGTGCGGGATGGCCACTTTGGCCGGTGACAGTGCCTGTAACGAGGATGGAACCGTTGGGCGAGATGGTGCTGCCACTGATGGTGGCGTTGACCGTGGATGCCAGGCCACTGCTGCCGCCGCCGACGCTGATGGTGCCAGTGGCCGAGCCGCCTGAATAGTTGTTGTCGCCGCTATAGGTGAAGGTGACGTTGTAGTTGTTGGCCGCCAGGCTCGACAGGGTGACGGTGCCGATGCCGGCCTGCGCGCCGTCAGAGGAGTCAACGCCGGAGCTGAGAGTAATGGTTCCGGAGATGCCGGAGGGTGAGCTCGAGAGCGTGATGGTGCCGGTGGGCGGGGCAACCGGGACGGGAGCGACTGAGCCGTTGGTTTGGGAAGCGACGTTGTACTGCGCACCGTTTTCGACGATGACATTGAAGACCGTGGGCTGGCCGGCGATGATGGCGCCGCTGGAATTCATATTTGAAGCGCCATAGAAGAATTCCGGCGAGTCTTTGATAACGGTGAAGGTGATGGGCGAAGACGTGATCTTGTTGTAGCTCTGGTCGCCGTTGTAAGTGGCCACCACGGAATGCGTGCCCACGGCGAACGGCGCGTTGTATTCGGCGTCACCCTCGGCGTTCATCACGGCAGTGTTGATGGTGTTGGAATTGTCGGCGAACGTTACCGTACCGGTGGGCTGCGTGTAGCTGAGGCTGGAGCAGCCGGTACCTTTGGTGACGCAGTTCTGCAGATTGGTGAGCTGCGAGGTGGGCGCAACTTCAGAGCTGAGCATGAGCTGCGTGCCGTAATCGACCGAGGTGCCGGGACCGGATGACGGCGTGTAGACGGAGCCGAGGGCGGCATTGAAGAGGTTGAAGTTCATGCCGGGTGTTTCAGGCGTGACAGTGATTGAAACGGGCGGCGTGGAAGTGCTCATGGCGTTCTTGGCGTCGCCGCCGTACTGGGCCCAGATGTGGTAGGTGCCACCGGGAAGGGTGCTGGTCGTCCCGGAGTAAGACCCGCTGCTGAGCGGGAAGGGTTCCTGGCCCTGCTCAAGAGGTTCCGTCGAATCGGTCATGAGGGCCACATTGCCGGTGGGCGCGCTGCCCGTAACCGTGCCGCTGATGGTGATGGAGGTGCCGTGGGCGAAGCTGGTCTGCGAAGGAGTCATGGTGGTCGCGCTCGCAGCCAGGGTGACTTTTGACCAGTCGGTGACGAGCACGTTGGCGTCGATGGTGCCGAGGCCGGTGGCGAGGTTATAGCCGGCGGTGGCGTTGTACTCGGGGGTGGTGCCGGTGCCGATCTGCCCTTCGGTGACGCCGTTGACTGTTGCGGGGCTGGTGACGGCGATGCAGTTGAGCGAGACCGTGGGCGCGAACTCGCAGGGCACGGAGTTGGTGCCGTTGGTGACGTCGTGGAAGGCGGCGGGATATTGGGTCTTGAGCGCGTACAGGAGGTTATCGGCCTGGCCCTGGCGGCCCCATTTCTCAACGACAAGAGCCATGATGCCGGCGAATGCGGGGGCGGAGGCGGATGTGCCGCCGACGCCGGAGATCTGGACGATTTGGCCGGAGCCGAGGCCCGCGGTCTGGCAGTCGCCGTCTACAGCGCAGATGGGATAAAAGCTGAAGTTGGATCCGTTGGCGGCAAAGAGTGAGACGTCGGGCAGGTCGCGTACGTTGTCGTTGGGCACGCCCGCGCCGGTTTGCCACGAAGGCTTGGGATAGCCGGAGAGTGTGCCGGTGCATGCGCCGGTGGTGGTGTTATATCCGGCGGCACAGATGGCTGCATTGCTGGCGCCGCCGCTGCCGCCGGCGATCGAGGAAGTTCCGGTGGATGTGTATTGGTTGTAGGCGTCGAGTCCGTACTGGCTATCGTTCCAGGGCTGCTCGGGGATGGGCGCTTTAATCAGCGAGGTGACGGGCAGCTGGCTGGCCGTCGTGTTCCAGTAGGTAGCGAGCTGCGCATTGAGGTTGGTTGAGCCGGCATTGTATTGGCTGTAGAAGAAATCCGTTCCGCCGACGGCAACGTTGTAGGGCGTGGAGGCAAAGCCATTCACCGCCTGGCCCTGGGTGGCGTACTCGACGGAGTTGTCGTTGTCGCAGCCGGCGGAGCCGTCGTCTCCGGTGGAGACCATCACAGTTTGGCCTTGCGCGGCGGCCTGTTCCCAGAGGCTGTTGATGAAAGCGTTGGTTGCGCGAAGATTGGATTCGCAGGAGCCGAAGCTGATGCTGAGAACGGGTGCGACGTCGGCGTAGACGGCGTGCTCCATGGCCAGGACGAGGCCGCCCTCGATGGAGGTGTCGCCGGCGATGACGAGATCGATCTGGGCATTGGGAGCTATAGCACCGGCCTCTTCGACATCGAGATAGGCCTCGAAGGAAGCGAAGTTGGGGCCGTCTGGGTTGTTGACGCCGTCGATGCCGGGATCGTTGCCGTCGATGATGACCTGGGGCGGGTTGGCGGGCAGGCCAAAGAGCGTGCGGTACTGGTTGACGAGATCGATGTTGATGTTCGACTCGTTGATGATGGCGATGGTCTGGCCGGTGCCGTTGACGTTGGCGGCATAGAGCGGAGCGAGATCGTACTGCGTGGCGAAGTCGCCGGGCGCGAGGACGAAGTACTCGCTGGAGCTGGTGCCCCACGTCCACTGCGAAACCTGGTGCGTGGCGGGATTGAAGGAGGCGCGGCCGAGCTTCTGCAGATAGCTCCTGGGCCGGAAGTTGTTGAGCGAGGTGAAGCCGGCGATGGCCGGCGCCAAAGCTGCGGGGATCTGGGGGTCGTCGGCGTTGGCGTAGTGGGTTTCGCCGTCGACCGCGTACCGGTGAATCTGGGTGTGGAAGGCGTCGCGAAGCTGGGCGACGCTGCCCGAGAACTCAAGCGTGCCTTTGCCGGGGTTCACGCGGGAGATGGCAAAGCCGTGGCTGCCGAGCCAGGATTCGACGGTGGCGATGTCCTGGTCGGAGGCTCCGAACTGCGCGCCAAATTGCTGGGGTGTGAGCCACTGGTGATAGCTGGGCGAGCCGGGGGTGTTCTCTTCGGCGATGAACTGGCGCAGCGCGGTTTCCTGCGCGGGGCTGCGCTGGAGCACGAGCTGCAACCGGTCGAGCTGCATGCCATCGGGTGCGGCGCCACGATCGTTGGCGGCATTGGCGAGGGGGTTGACCGTGTGCGTGAGCGTGATGCGCTGGCTCTCATTGACAGGGTTGACAATGCGGACGGCGGGTGCGGCTTGCTGTGCCAGAGACGAAAGCGGAGAAACCAAGACACTGGCCAGCACGCACAGGGGGAGCGAGCGCAAATTGATCATATGGAGAGGTCCTAGACCCTTTCTTGAGAAAAACCCTTAGAGAGCTGAAGAGTTGCCGTGGGCGGAAAGAATCCGATAAAAGCCCGTAGATGACGCAGGGTGACGACGAAGTTGGGAAACAGAACCATCATCGCGGATGGCCCCGGCGGCGCGCAACAAGGACGCCGCTGCATGCGCTCTGCATGCGGGCGTTGTGGCACGGGGAATGAGAAGCCCGGATTTTCGCAGTGCATCCGGCAGTTGGACATTCCAAGCTATAAAACCAGCCGATGAAGCCGTATGAAAAGCTGAAGGAAAGATGTTTCCCCGATGACGAAGACAGCAGTATTGCAAAATTAGACGCGAGTGAAGTGAGAAGGTTGAGAAGAACAGGGAGCAAGGGGGCTAGAGAGCAAGGGGCCGAGGGAACTAGATGAGAGCGGGCAGGAACCAGGGACTGAAGGTTTTGTGAGGGCAGATGCGTATTGAAACGGGAGGAGATTGCAATAGACAATTGATTTCTGAGGGGTATATTATGCGGTTTCTTATTGAAACTTATACATTCAGGAATGAGTGGTTTTGATGCGAGCTTCGCTTTTTATTACCTGCTACAACGACACGCTGTTTCCTGAGACGGGGCGCGCCGTGGTGACTCTGCTCGAGAGGCTGTCGGTGGAGGTCGAGTTCCGGCCGGGGCAGACGTGTTGCGGGCAGATGCACGCGAATACGGGATTCCGCGGCGAGGCGTTCAGCCAGGCCCGTCGGCTGGTGCGGATGTATCAGGATGCGGAGGCGGTGGTGATTCCGTCGTCGTCGTGCGTGGCGATGATCCGCGATCAGTATCCGGGGCTGTTTGAAGAGCTGGGCAACGAAGAGCTGCGCATGCAATTCGCAGCGATGCTGCCGAGGGTGTACGAACTGAGCGAATTTCTCGTGGACAAGCTGGGCGTGGAGGACGTGGGCGCATATTTTCCCCACAAGGTGACCTACCATGCGAGCTGCCATGGGTTGCGAGGGCTGCACCTGGGCGACCGGCCGATGCGATTGCTGGCCAAGGTGCGCGGGCTGGAGCTGGCGCCGTTGCCGAATCTCGACCGCTGCTGCGGATTCGGCGGGACGTTCAGCGTGAAGAATGGCGATGTGTCGTCAGCCATGCTGGCGGTGAAGCTCGAAGATGTGCTGGGTACGCGAGCGGAGTTCTGCACGGCGCTCGACAACAGTTGCCTGATGCACCTGGGCGGAGCGATGCACCGGCAGTTTGCGCCCATGAAAACGATTCACATGGCGCAGATCCTGGCGAGCACGCAGAGCCAACCGGCGGAGGTGCTGGCTTGAGCGCGGTGGTTGAGCATTCGTTGACGGACCGACCCGTGCTGGATCCGGCGCTGGCGCCGCCGTTTCCAGTGGCTGCGCTGCCGGTGCTGCGCAATCCGCAACTGCGCAAGAACGTGGCGCATGCAATTGACGTGATCCAGGCAAAGCGGGCGCACCTGGTGGCCGAAAAGACCGATTGGCAGGAGCTGCGCGCGGCCGCCTCGGCGATCAAGGACGAGGCGCTCGCTCATCTGGACGCCTATCTCACGCAATTTGAGGGGCGGTGCACGACGGCGGGTGGCGTGGTGCACTGGGCGGCGGATGCGGCGGAAGCGCGAAGGATCATCCTGGAGATTCTGCGCGAAGAGAAGGCCGACGAGGTCATCAAGATCAAGACCATGACCTCGGCGGAGATTCAACTCAATCCATATCTCGAGGCCGCGGGGGTGCGTACTTACGAGACCGACCTGGCGGAGATTATCTTGCAGCTCGGGGAGGACGAGCCTTCGCATATCGTTGTGCCCGCGCTCCATGTGAATCGCAGCCAGGTGCGGGAGATTTTTGCGCGGAAGATGGGACTTCCGGATCTTTCGGACGAGCCGAAGTTGCTCACGGCTGCGGCGCGGAATTATCTGCGGCAGAAGTTTCTCTCGGTGCCGACGGCGATCAGCGGCGCAAATTTCCTGATTGCCGAAACGGGCGCGGTGGTCATCGTGGAGTCGGAGGGCAATGGGCGCATGTGCCTGACGCTGCCGCGGACGATGATTACGCTGGCGGGAATTGAGAAAGTGCTGCCGCGGTTCCAGGATCTCGAAGTGATGCTGCAGTTGCTGGCCCGCTCGGCTACGGGCGAACGAATGAGCCCCTACACGTCGTTGTGGACGGGCGTTACGCCGGGCGACGGGCCGCAAAAGTTTCACGTGGTACTGCTGGACAACGGACGATCGTCGATTCTCGCGAGCAAGAAGGAACGGCAGACGCTCAGGTGCATTCGCTGCGCTGCATGCATGAATGCCTGCCCTGTGTACCGGCAGACCGGCGGGCATGCGTATGGATCGGTATATCCCGGGCCGATCGGCGCGATCCTGACGCCGCAGCTTGAGCATCTGCGGCACGCCCAGTCGCTGCCGTTCGCGTCGTCGTTGTGCGGCGCCTGCTACGAAGTTTGCCCGGTGAAGATCAATATTCCCGAGATCCTCATCGATCTGCGCGCGCAGGTGACGGACCAGGAACGGAAAACAGTGGGGAAGTTCTTCGATCCGATGTATGTCGGATTGCGCGCGGCGAACGTGATCTTTTCGCGGGCGTGGATGTTTCATGCCGCGCAGCGAATGGGCCGCATGGGACTGAAACTCTTCACGCGCAAGGATGGATGGATCCACTCGCTGCCCAGCGTGGGAGGAAAGTGGACGCAGACGCGGGATCTGCGCGGCTTGCCGAAGGAAACGTTCCATCAGTGGTGGAAAGACAGGGGCCAAAGCAGCAAGGGAGCAAGGGAGCATGGGAGCGAGGCGCGATGAGTTCGGTGGCTGACTCACGCCGGCAGGTGCTTGATCGCATTCGTGCCGCAACGCAGAACTCCGCAGCGACGGTGGAGCAGGTCGCGGGTGCGTACGAAGCGCTGCCTCGCGGCTATGTGCGGCACGGAACCATGACGGTCAGGGCCCGTCAGGAGCGGTTCATCGAACGGCTGCGCGAATATGATGCGGAAGTGGTGGAATGCGCGACGGAAGAGCTTGCGGCAACGATCGCGGCACAACTGGCAGCGAGCGGAAGGCAAAAGTTCGTCGCACCTGCGGCACTGCCGGCAGAGTGGCTTGCTGCGGGATTCGACTGGAAGATCGACCGCGGCTTGGCGGCGAGCGACGTAGAGCAATGCGAGGGCGTACTCACGGCGTGCTTTTGCGGCGTGGCGGAGTCGGGCACCATTGTTCTGCACCACTCCGAGACAGAAGGGCGCCGCGTGATCACGCTGCTGCCCGACTGGCACCTGTGCGTGGTGCGCGCCAGCCAGATCGTGGAGACGCTGCCGGAGTATTTTGACAAGTGCAGCGAACAAGGGAGCGAGGGAGCAAGGGAGCAGAGAAGCAGGGAGCAAGGGAGCGGGGAATTGCCGCGGTTGGTGACATGGATTTCGGGGCCCAGCGCGACCGCGGACATTGAGATGACACGGATCAAGGGCGTGCATGGGCCGAGGTTTCTGCATGTGGTAGTCGTGGAAGACAGGGACCAGGGACTAGGGACTAGGGACTAGGGAATAGAGAACAGAGAAAAAGGGCATCGGCCAACGAACGTGAAGGGGATCATATGAAGCTTTCGGAATTGAACATTCAGGATGTTGCATTCAAGGCACTGGACTCTTTCAAGATTGAGATTCCATCGTGGGGATTTGCCAACACCGGCACGCGCTTTGGCAAATTTGTGCAGGCTGCCGCCGCCACGACGATTGAAGAGAAGTTTGCCGACGCGGCCGAAGTGAACCGGCTGACGGGTGTGACGCCGACTGTCGCACTGCATGTGCTGTGGGATTTGCCCGGCGGGCTGAAGGATGTGTCTGAGGTGAAGGGATTGGAGCGGCGCTTCGGCGTGCGCTCGGGTTCGATCAATCCCAACTTGTTCCAGGACCAGGAATACAAATTTGGCTCGCTGTGCAATCCGTCGGCGGAGATTCGCGGGCGGGCTCTCGACCACATGCTGGACTCGATCGAGATCGCCAAGGCTCTGGGCTCGCGCGACATCTCGTTGTGGATGGCGGACGGCTCGAACTATCCGGGCACGCAGAGCATCCGCAAGCGAATCGGCTGGCTGGAACAGGCGCTGCGCACCTCGCACGATCATCTCGCGGAGAACCAGCGCTTGCTGGTCGAGTACAAGCCCTTTGAGCCGGCGTTCTATCACACCGACATTGCGGACTGGGGTATGTCGAGCCACTTTGCGAAAGTTGCCGGCCCCAAAGCGTGCGTGCTGGTGGACACCGGCCATCACTACAGCGCGCAGAACATCGAGCAGATTGTGGCGTGGCTGCTGCATACCGAGATGCTGGGCGGCTTCCACTTCAACGACCGGCGCTATGCAGACGATGATCTGACACTGGGATCGATCGATCCCTACCAGATCTTCCGGATCTTCCACGAGATTCACGCGGCCACCGACGATGGCCTGAAAATCGATATCGCCTACATGATCGACCAGAGCCACAACCTGAAGGGCAAGATGGAAGCGATGGTGCAGACGGTGATGACGGCACAGGAACTTTATCTGAAGGCGGCGCTGGTGAATCGCGGGCAACTTGCCGGGCTGCAGCAGAATTGTGAGCTCGTGGCCGCCGAGGAACTGTATCGCGGAGCGTTCTGGCGCGACGTGCGGCCGTTGACGCAGGCTTGGCGTGAAGCGCATGGGTTGCCGGCCGATCCGCTGGCGGCGCTGAGAGCCAGCGGCTATGTGGAGCGCGCGGCGCGTGAGCGCGGCAGCCGCAGCATGGCAGTGAGCAGCTACGCGTAACAAAGAAAGGGAACAAGTGAACGAGAAAGCAGGGAACAGATCCCCGCTCCTTGCTCTTTGTCAGTTTGGTTTTCGCAATTATCCTCAGGCCTGTGCGGGCGGAGACGCCCGCACGACAGCCGGTCAGGAGACCGGCGCTACTTGTTCCCTTGTTCCCTCGGTCCCTTATTCCACGCGTTACCCTAAGTCATTCCCGGGAAAGTTGTTCTATGATGTTTACTTGCCTGAGTTTCATTAGAGACACAGGTGCGGAGGCGGCAGTTGGCCAAAGCGAAGATCAAGCGGCTGTACCTAATTCCGATTCTGTCGAAGGCGCTCGACGTGATCGAGCTGCTCGAGCAGGATAACTCTCCTCTGAGCCTTGAGGACGTGTACCAGAGAACGAAGATTTCCAAGACCAGCGTCTACCGGATCCTGAAAACCCTGGTGCACCGCGGCTACCTGGCACAGACGCCGAGCGGGCAATACCGGCTGGTATCGCGGCCGAGGCGGCTGCGCTTCGGGTTCGCCGTGCAAAGCGCGGAGATGCCGTTCAGCGAGGCTGTAGCGCAGAGCGTAACCGCGGCGGCTGCGGCGTCGGGCGTGGAACTACTCATGCTCGACAACCGCTACGATCCCCATGTTGCGGTGAGCAACGCCGAAGAGTTTGTGGCCAAGCGCGTGGACCTGGTGCTGGAATTCCAGGTGGAAGAGGCTGCGGCGCCGCGCGTTGCGCACATCTTCAAAAAGGCCGACATTCCGCTGGTAGCGATCGACGTGCCGCACCCCAATGCGACCTACTTTGGCGTGGACAACTTCGAGGTGGGATCCGAAGCGGCGTCGGTGCTGGCGCAGTATGCGCAGCGCAAATGGAAGAGCAAAGTGGACCGTGTGGTGGGCGTCGGATTCAGCGAAGCCGGCAGCTTTGTGCAGAATCGCATTACGGGCGCGTTCGACGGTATTCGCGAGCGATTCAAGGAACTGACGCCGGACCGGTTCGTGCAGATCGATGGCCGTGGCATGCGCGAGGCGAGCCGCAAGGCGATGAGCGAACTGCTGGGCCGCGGGCGGCCGGGCGAGCATGTGCTGGTGGCGGCTGCGAACGACACCAGCGCACTGGGTGTCCTGGATGCGGTGCGCGAGGCCGGGCAGGAAGCAAACTTTGCAATTGTGGGGCAGGATTGCATTCCTGAAGCGCTAGAGGAGATGCACAAGGGGACGAGCGCGATCGTGGGCTCGATCTCGCATGAGCCGGAGACGTACGGGCCGCGGCTGATCCAATTAGGGATTTCGATTCTGCGCGGCTATACGGTGCCTCCTTACAACTATGTGCATCACCGCGCGGTGACGCCGGAGACCCTTGGTGCGGAGGAGAAGGCACACAACGCGAAGCGCAAAGAAGCCGCACAGGCGGTTGCGGTGGAAGAGCCGGCGTGAAAAAGACAGGGATTAGGGAATAGGGACTAGGCACTTGGAACCGACTCGCGAGCGCCTTTGCGCTGGTTTCCCATCAAATGATTTTGGAAATTTGCGGCCGTGCGGAAGCTGCTGAAGACAAATTCTTTTCTGCGCGAACCCGCATGCGCGCATATGCCGCGTGCGGTGAAATTCCCAAGATAAAACGGTTTCCTGACGGTCCAGCGCTGTATCATGGTAATGTGCTCGATGAATTCCCCGCTTGAGTGCACCCAATTATGACATCTGCAACTGCTTCGCCTTCGCCTGTATTGCATTTCCTTGAGGACCGCTGGGATCCCAGCGTCGCTGCCACTCTCGATGAGCCTGAGCTCTTGCGTTATCGCTCGAACCTGCTCGGCTCGGACCTTCGCATTACGAATTTTGCCGGCGGGAATACCAGCTCGAAGGTGATGGAGACCGATCCGCTGACCGGCCAGCCGGTGCAAGTGCTGTGGGTGAAGGGCTCCGGCGGGGACCTGGGCAGCATCAAGCGCACGGGCTTTGCCCCGTTGTATATGGATAAGCTGCTGTCGCTGGAGCGCAAATACCGTGGCGCGGAATTTGAAGACGAGATGGCGGAGATGTATCCGCTGTGCGCCTTCCGCACCAACCCGGTGGCCGCATCGATTGATACTCCACTGCACGGCTTTTTGCCGTTCAAGCACGTGGATCATCTGCATCCCGACTGGGGCATTGCGCTGGCGGCGAGCGCCAACGGCAAAGCGAAGATGGAGGAGTTCAATAGTGAGTTCGGGCACCACTTGGCGTGGTTGCCGTGGCAGCGGCCGGGATTTGAGCTGGCCATGATGATGAAGCGCGCGGTCGAGCAGAATCCCGGATGCGACGGGATCGTGCTGGGCGGCCACGGTTTGTTCACCTGGGGCGAGACGCAGCGCGAGTGCTACATGAACACGCTGAACGTGATCGACGGTCTCGGTCAGTTTATTGAGCGGCATGGGCAGGGCAAGGTTCGCTTTGGAGGCGAGGCGGTGCCGGCGCGAACTGACCGCAGGCAAATGGCGATCCAGATTGCGCCGTTCCTGCGCGGGCGCATCAGCGCGAAGAAGCGGTATATCTCGAGCTTCAGCGACGCGCAAGACGTGTTGCAGTTTGTGGACTCGGCGCAGGCCAGGGAGCTTGCCTATCTGGGAACGAGCTGCCCCGATCATTTCATCCGCACCAAGATCCGGCCGATGTTTGTTCCGTGGCAGGCGGGCGAAAATCTGGAGGCATTGAAGCGGCAGATTGACTGCTCACTCGCCGAGTATCGCGACCAATACCGCGCGTATTACCGGGCGTTTGCGAAGCAGGATTCGCCTGCGCTGCGCGACCCAAGCCCGGCGGTGGTGCTGATTCCCGGCATGGGAATGTTCAGCTACGGCAAGAACAAGACCGAAGCGCGCATTACCGGCGAGTTTTATACCAACGCCATTCATGTGATGGAAGGCGCAAGCCTGCTGGGCGAGGGCGACGTCCACCCCAGCGAGCAAAGAGCGCTCGCCGGGGACCCCGGATCTGCAGGGGGGCCTGTGCCGCAGTGCCCGCCGGGAATGGATCCGGCGAGCTTCAAGGTGGTTTCGAATTACGTTGCCCTGCCGGCGGTGGAGGCGTTCCGCATCGAATACTGGGCGCTGGATGAGGCGAAGATTCGCCGCCAGCCGCCGGAGAAGGAATTGAGCCGGCGCGTCGCGCTCGTGGTCGGCGGGGCGAGCGGCATTGGGCGCGAAGTGACTCTGCTGGCCGCGCGGCGCGGAGCGCATGTGTTTATCGCCGACCGCAACGAAGAGGGCGCTGCTGAGGTGGCGAAAGAAGTAGGGGAGATGGCGTCACCGGAGTTTGCTGGCAGCAGCGGAGTGGATATCCGCAACCGCGAATCGATTCGCGCGGTGATTGGCGAGGCGGCGCTCGAGTTCGGCGGCATCGACATCCTCATCAACACCGCGGCACTGTTTCCGGCGACACCGGACGGCGTGATTCCCGACGACATGTGGGACGACACGCTGGCAGTCAACGTGACGGCGAATTATCTGCTGGCCGATGAGGCAGCGAACCTTTTTGAGGAACAAGAGCTGCATGGGAACATCGTGTTCACCAGCTCGGCCAACGCAGTGGTGGCCAAGCGCGGCAGCGAAGCATACGACGTGAGCAAGGCGGCGCTGAGCCATCTGATTCGCGAACTGGCGGTGAGCATGGCGCCCAATGTGCGCGTGAACGGCATCAGCCCCGCAACGGTGGTGAAGGGATCGACGATGTTCGGCCGCGATCGCGTGCGCGCGTCGTTGAAGAAGTACAATATTCCTTTCCAGGAATCGTTCAGCGACGAGGAACTCCGCAGCCGGCTGGCCTCGTTCTACGCCGAGCGCACGCTGACGAACAAGGCCATCGATCCGGCTGACTGCGCGGAAGCCATTCTCTTCCTGGTGAGCCCCCGGGCGCGCTGCACCACGGGCCATGTGATTCCCGTGGACGGCGGTTTGACCGAGGCCTTCCAGCGTTGAGCAACGGCGTTGAGGAATGGCGCTGACGGAAATGGAGTATTGCCGCAGAGATGCAGAAACCTGCACGCGTTGCCATTGATTTAGGCGCAGAGAGCTGCCGCGTTTCACTGCTTCGCTGGATCGACGAAAAGCCATCAGTCGAAGTCATCCATCGCATTCCCAATGGGCCCGTGCATCGCGGCGATGCGCTGTATTGGGCGCTCGGCGAGATCCTTGCCGGACTTGAAGAAGGCTTGCGCAAGGCGGCCGCGGCCGCGCCCGAAGGCATCGCTTCGATCGGTGCGGATAGTTGGTCGGTGGACTATGTGCGCCTCGGGCCGGACGGCAAGATGCTGCGCGAGCCCTTCTGTTATCGCGACGAGCGCACGTCGGCGAGCAAAGAAGCCGCGGACCGCATCATCTCTTCCTTCGACATTTATCAGCGCACGGGCGCATATCCGCTCAAGCTCAACACGGTGTATCAACTGCTGGCCGATCCGGCCGCGAACATCGATGCGCGGGCACCGTGGGTCATGTTTCCCGAGTTTGTGCTGTATTGGCTGAGCGGGCGGCACGTAGCCGAATACACGAATGCGAGTCACACGGGACTCGTGAATCTGAAGACCGGCAACTGGGATGCGGAGCTTTTCGCGATGCTGGGGCTGGCGCTGGAAGCGGCGCCGCCGCTGGTTCCCACGGGGACGGTGCTGGGTCCGCTACAGGGTCCGTTGATGAAGCTGCCCGCGTTTCGCAACACGCAGATCATTGCTCCGGCAACCCACGACACCGCCAGCGCGATTGCGGGGATTCCCGGTGACCTGAGCGCGGCGGCGTATATCAGCTCCGGCACATGGTCGCTGGTGGGCACCATTACGCAAACGCCGGTGACCACGCAACATGCGTTTGACGCGGGCTATACCAATATCGGCGCGGCCGGCGGCGGGCTGCTGTTTCACTCGCTCATCAACAGCATGTGGCTGCTCAAGCAGTGCATGGACGCGTGGGCGGCACAGGGGCGCGTTTGGCCAATCGACAAACTCGTCCAGGAGGCTGCTGCGTGCAAAGCTGCGGGCGGCGTGCTCGACATGGATGCCGAAACGCTGATGCTCGACTCCGACATGCCGCAGCGCATCAACAAAGAACTGACGCGGCTGGGCTACGATGCGATTCCCGATGTCGCGGGCAACGAGCCGATCTTTGCGCGGACGATCTTTGAGAGCCTGGCGCTCCGGTACGCATCGGCGCTGGCGAATCTCGAAAAGATGCTGGGCCGCAAACTGGAGCGCATCCACATGATCGGCGGGGCCACGCGCAATAAGCTGCTGATCGAGCTTACGGAGCGGGAGACCGGGCTAAAAGTGGAGATCGGCGAAACCGAGAGCTCGACTGTTGGTAACCTCGCAGCGCAGCTTGCGGCGAGCGAAGCCGGCGGCAGGCGCGTGACACAGAGCGCGATTCGCGAATGGGCGAAACGGCTGTGCCAGGACAAAGCCTGCTAGGGCAGGTACGCCATGCGCAAGACAAGCTCCAAACAAAAAATTGCAAAGTTTCATCGAGCGGTGCGCGACGCGCTGCTGCCGCTGAAGAATCCGGAGCGCGCTGCGGCGATGCGCGCCTACGTGCGCGATCAGTTTGAGTACCTTGGCGCGGGAACGACGGAGCGGCGCGCAGCGGTTACGCCGCTGATTCGGGCGTTCAAGCCAGTGGACGCCGAAGGGATGCGCGCAGCGGTCGAGGGATTGTGGGCCATGCGCGAGCGCGAGTTTCTCTATTGCGCGGCAGAGCTGCTGGCGCGCTACCAGGCAGCACTGAGCCTCGACGATCTGCCGTGGTTACTCTCGCTGGCGCAGCAGAAATCGTGGTGGGACTCAGTGGACAGCCTGGTGAAGACGGTGGGCAAGATTGTGCAGCGCTCGACCTTGAAGGGCGCGCGGGCGATGGACGCAGCGGTCAGGCATAAAAACTTCTGGGTGCGGCGGATTGCGATGCTCCACCAGTTAGGTTGGCGTGCTGAATGCGACACTGAACGGCTGTTCCGCTACGCCGAACTGCTCGCCGTGGAGAAGGAGTTCTTCATCCGCAAGGCGATCGGATGGGCGCTACGCGATTATGCGTGGCACGACTGGAGCGTGGTAGAGAAGTTCCTGAGCACGAGCGGCGCGCAGTTTTCGGGGCTTACGGTTCGCGAGGCGAGGAAGAATTTTGAGGCTCTGCGCGGAAGTTCTTCTGCGACCAAGTTGAGGAATAATCGGAACCAATCATCGGCGCGGCGCGTATGACCCTTCAGAGCGCCTGGCCACGGTGTGCACGGCCTCGGAGGACGTATGAAGCGGATTACGATTGCTACTCTGTTCGGTGTGGTAGCCGGCGCGTTGTGCGCAACCATTTCATTCTCTGCCGGCATTTTGAGTTTTTCTGCCGTCAATCTCTTGTGGATCCTACTGAACCGGGCGGTAATGGGCTTCGCCATCGGCATCAGCGGGCTCAGATTCCACTGGGCGTGGCATGGCGTCGTGATGGGACTGGCGGTGGGTTCGATCTTTTCCTATTTTCTTTACATGCACGGGATGAAGATGGCGCCGTACACCATGATCGGCAATGCGATTTTCGGGTTGATGATCGAGTTCTTCACGACGGTGGTGTTCAAGGCGCCTGCAAAACCAGACAGCGTGGCGCGAGTGGCCGCGGCGTAGCTCTGGCCGACAGCTTTGGTCTGGGCCTGCCGCTGCGCTTGACTTTGCGCCGCCTTTCGCCGTAATTTGTCCTTACACGGGAAAGGAGGTTGATCCAGCCTATGAGCAAAGATGGTTCGAGTTGTAACTTACGTGAGGTGACTGAGGCCTAGGGCATCGCGCCCAAGACTCAGGTAAGTCCAGGCGGAGGGTTCTCCGTCATGGCTCTGGCACTCGCGGCAGCGCGATGGCCTTAGTCCAATCCCAACAGATCACCGGCAGCGGCCTGGGAACGCGAGTTCCCGGGCCGTTGTTGCTTTGAAGGCAGGGTGCAAAGGACGATTCGCCACCCAAGCGGAGCTTGGATGGGTCACCCGGCAAGGGAACGAGGAAGCGAGAAGACAATGGAGCAGAAACTGGAGCATACAATTGCGCTGCTGGCGCGAACGCCTGCCACGCTGGATGCGCTGTTGCGCGATTTGCCGGAAGCATGGACGTTAAGCAACGAAGGCGGTAGCACATGGAGCCCCTGCGTGGTTGTGGCGCACCTGATTCAAGGCGAGCACCAGGACTGGCTGCCGCGCGCGAGGATGATTCTAGATTCGGGCGAGACGCGGGAGCTTGTTCCGTTCGAGCGCGAGGGGCACGTGCGCTATGGGCAAGGCAAGACACTGGCGCAGTTGCTGGACGAGTTTGCCTTGCTGCGGAGAGACAACCTAGACGAGCTGCGCGAATTGAATCTAACGACGGAGGATATGAAGCGCCGCGGGCGGCACCCGTCGTTCGGCAGCGTGACGCTGTCGGAGCTATTGGCCACGTGGGCTGCGCACGATTTGACGCATTTGCACCAGATTTCGCGAATCATGGCTTACCAATATCGCGAGGCCGTGGGCCCGTGGACGCGATTCCTGGGCGTGATGCAGTGCGCGGGGCACAGCGAGGCGGCGTAAGAGCGGGGACCAGGGGCCAG
>Ga0116217_10000063_pt1 | contig 125180 bp, 127 predicted proteins | sample Sb_taG_6_FD_89697 | JGI IMG/M metagenome (GOLD analysis project Ga0116217, IMG submission 89697) | Peat soil microbial communities from Weissenstadt, Germany - Sb_50d_4_PS metaG | ecosystem: Environmental > Terrestrial > Soil > Wetlands > Peat | place: Germany: Weissenstadt | collected...
GAGGTGGTGAAATGGCAGCGAGAACGTCCGGCGGCCCGGCAGAAATCGGAGCGGATTGCGGAACGCTTCGGCGAACGCACCGCCTGCGGGATGCCCTTCCCCCCGCATGAACGTTTCCCCCCCGCGTTCACGCCTCCCCCCAGCGGTAGAGTCGGAAAGTGATGAGGAGCCCGGCGACCGCGCACGCGGCGAGTAGCCCGCCGTAGAGGAGCATCTGGTCAGGGGTCGCGGGGTGATCCCCAGGGCGCCCTGCGCGAGCAGGGCGGCGTAGGTCGTCGGGAGGAACCGGGCGGCCCCCTGCCAGAGCGGGGGCAACGCCGACAGGGGGTAGTAGAGCGGGGACAGCATTCCGAGGGTCGTGAAAGTGATGTTGCCCACCGGCCAGATCTCGCGCTGGGTCCGAACTCGGCTGGAGATCGCGATCCCGACGGACGAGAAGAGAACCCAGAGGACGCCCAGGCTGGCGACTATGACGAGCCCGGCGTAGACGGTGAGCGGGTGGCCGTCGCTCCCGCCGACCCATGCCAGGAGGACGGTCAGGACCACGAGGGCAGGGATCATAGCGATCAGGTTCGAGAACGCGATCCCGAAGAGGTAGCGCACCCGTCCGAGGGGGCTCGCTACAAACAGGTCCTGGAGGGAGCACTCGATGCGCCAGAGGGCGCTGTCGCCGAGGACCCACGACCCGATGTTCTGCATCGTGAACAGCATCGCGCCCACGATCTCGAGGGGCCGGTACGACGGGGGCGAGATCAGCGAGAGAAAGTAGAGGAAGATGAACGGGAGGAGAATCGGCGTGATCGTGACCGCAGGGTTCCGCGAGATCCAGCGCCAACCGACCCAGAAGAACGCGGGAAGCGCCCGGCCCGTCGTGGGGACGTCAGGGTACGCCCGTTCGACGGCGTCCATCTACTCCCCTCGCACCGTGCGCCGGGCCCAGTAGACCGCGAAAAGGAACAGCCCCAGCCCCTCGACCGCCAACCCTCCCGAGGCAAGGTAGACCTCCGGTCGCGTGAGGACCGTGACCCCGATGGCCCACTGCACGAGGGCTGCCGCGGCGCTCGGCGGCATCAATAGCGCGACCGGCCGCAGGTACGCCGGGAACAGGCCGAACGGATAGAATACCGGCGGCAGCACCCCGAAGATGTTGAAGAAAAGGCTCGAGTACGCCCAGATCGCCCGGTTGTCCCGGAACGCGGTCGAGAAGACGTATCCGATGGACGCGGAGGTCAGCCAGACGGTCCCGGCCAGGAGCACGAGGAGGCCCACCTCGACGAGCGAGAGGTGGATCACGACCGCCGCAAGGACCCCGACGACCACGACCGGCGGGAGGTAGACCAGGAGCACGCCGGCCGACATGCCCAGGAAGTACGCCTCAGCGCTGAGGGGAGAGGCAAGGTACAGATCCGAGACCTTGTGGTCGATCCGAATGTACGCGGCCTCGTTCAGGACGCGCTGGCCCATCGCGAACATCGAGAACAGGACGGCGCCCACCAGCGCGACACCGATCAGCCCGGGGTTGAGCACCCAGACGAAGACCAGCAGGACCGCCTGGACCATCATCGACGTGGCCATCGCGAGCTCCTCGTGGATCTGCACGAGGACCTCGGTCCAGAGGAACGCCGGCAGGCCCCGGAACGCCCGGGGGCGGACCTCGACCTCACTCTTCATTGATCGAGCGCCCCACGACGCGCAGGAACGCCTCCTCGAGCGTCACGGGACCGACGGTCGCGGTGAGGCGCGCACGCACCGCGACCTCCATCAGCTCTCCCAGCCTCTCGGGAGAGGAGATCACGGTGAGGCTCTCTGCGTCCCGGACGCACGACCCGAAGGAGCGGAACCGCTCGATCTCCCGGGCCCCGTCCGGCAGCAGGACCTTCATCGTTCCCCCAACCGAGCGCTTGAGGTCCTCCGCCGTTCCACTGACGAGCACGGCCCCCCGATCGATGATGTAGAGGCGCTGGCTGAGCGCGTCCGCCTCGTCGAGATAGTGCGTCGTAAGGAGGATCGTCGAGCCGCGCTGGGTGAGCGTCCGAAGGGAATCCCAGACCGCGCGCCGGGCGAACGGGTCCATCCCGATCGTCGGCTCGTCCAGGAACAGGAGCGGGGCCTCCGTTGCGATGACGGTCGCGACCATCGTCCTCTGCCGCTGCCCACCCGAGAGCGTGATCGAGAGCCGGTCGCCGAACTCCATCAGGCCCATGCGCTCGAGCGCCTCCTCGGTCCGCGCCTTCGAGGTCTCTCGGCCCAGGCCTCGCGCCCGGAGGTAGCTGTAGATCTGCTCGCGCGGGGTCAGGTGGAAGAACGGCTTCCCCTCCTGTGGGACGACCGCGATGTACGGTCTCACCTTGTCCGGGGTCTTGTCCGCGTTGTAGCCGAACACCTCGATCGTCCCCGACGTGGGTCGGAGGAGGGTCGACGCGATCCGGAGGAAGGTGGTCTTTCCCGCGCCGTTGCGCCCCAGGAGGGCGACACGCTCCCCCCGGCGGACCTCCATCGAGACGCCGGCGAGAGCCTCTACGGCGGGAGCGCCCTTCGAGTGGTAGACCTTGCGGAGATTCTCACTCCGTAGAGCTTCCCCGCTCATCGTAACGGCCAAGCGAGGGCAGTGCGGGGGGAGGGGAAGGGCCCGACCTGCCGTGGCGAGGGTGGGGTCAACGACACGGGGCTGCGTGCCCGGCGGGGCTCGCGGTGCATCGCGCGGCGGCCCAGAGCGGCCGAGCGCACGTCTCCGTCCTCGCGCGAGCCATCGTCAGGTTCTCCGGACGAGGACTAGGGGAGGGCGGCTTAACGTCTGCGAAGCGGCACGCCACCTCGGGCCGTGGCCCGCGATCCGGACCGTGTTCCCGGCGCGGCGAGATCCCGGGAGGGGTGCGATCAGGGTAGCTTCTTCGAGCTCTCGTCCTCAGGCTCCGACTCGAGAGGCCCGAACGACGGCATCTCGGTCGTCCCCGTGAACGTCTCGGGGAACTCGGTCGATCGCAGCCCCGGAGCCCTTGCGAGATCGACCGGAAGGAGGTCCGGGCTGGACTTGTTCCAGCAGAGGCGTTCGAGCGCATCGCACAGCCTGCGGGGGAGACCGACCGACGCGCCGATCTGGGCGACGTCGTTCGAGGTGAGCTCGCCGGTCCCCGCCAGGATGAAGAAGTAGACCGTGAACCCGATCAGGATCGCGGCCAGGAGCTCCAACGTCGAGTTGACGGGAAAGAGGTTCGAGTGGTTAAGGAACGAGAAAGACGCGAAGGTGCCGACAGCGCTGGCCGTGATCCGTGCGATGGAGAGAGGGTTGATGTGGACGCGGATCAGGGTTTCCATGAAGTAGGTGTTCAGGCAGAGCGCGGCCACGCTCGACGCGAGGACGGCGACAGCGCCCGCGACCAGTCCGTCCTGGGCCGGAAAGATCCCCCACGGCGGCATCAAGAGGAGGATGGCCGCGACCAGCACCACCACCGACGTGCTCGTGATGTAGAGCTCGAGGCGCTGACGTCCGATCGCGTTGATGCTTGTCTGTATGATCTGGCTCAGCGCCAGCGGGAGAGCGCCCACGACGAGGATCGCGAGAGGGAGGGCCCCCGGGACCGCGTAATTGTGGTTCGCGAGGTCATTGAGGAACTGGTAGCGGTAGGTGACCAACGCGACGACGCCCGGGACGAGCATCATCGCCGAATACCGTAAGGCGTGCCACGTCACTCGCCGGACCGACTCGTACTTCTCCTGCCGGTGCAAGCCTGCGAGGTACGGGAACAGGGGTGTGGTGACCGCGAGGGGCAGGGCGAGCACGAGGACTCGATAGCCGTTGGCGGCGAGGAAGATCGTGAGCCTCCCCGCTCCGAGGCCGGCGTTGACGATGATGGGTACCATGTTCGTGACGAGATAGTTGAGCATCAGGCTCGCCATCAGCGGCCATGCGAACTTGTACAACCGGAAGGCCTCGCCCCAGCGGAACTTTCCCCTCAGCGCAACGACCGCCGGGATCGTGTAGACCGTGGAGCAAAGCGCTCCGGCAACATAGGCGAAAGTGATCCCTTCGAGGGCGTCCCCAGCCGGGACGTAGTACGCCACTATGAATAGCGCGGGAAGTCGCGCGATCGCTTCGATCAGGGAGGGATACTGCGCCCGCAGGGAGTCCCCCGCGCCGATGTAATACTGATTGTAGACCGTGGAGAACGACCACGCGATTGGAAGGAGGACGAACAGCCCCAGGGACATGATATGGGAGTTCCCGGTGGCGAGCTGGTGCCCGGCGATCGGGATCGGCGCGATCACGAAGATGATCACGCTCGCGGCGCCGACCATCATCATTCGGACGGTCAGGTAGACGAGGGTGTTGTCCGTGGCCGGTTTCCCCCGCGCGATGAAGTAGGTGTAGGCGGTTCCGAGTCGGAGGTCGCCGACGCCGTTGATGGAGGACCCGATTAGGAGGAAGAACTGGGCCGTGCCGATGAGGAGCCGCCCTTCTCCCGTGAGTCCGATGTTTCGGTAGAGGAACAGGTTCCCGACGAACCCTATGATCTGGATGGCAAGGGCAGCGGCGAGCACTGCGCTCGAGCTCAACGTGAGAGAGAGCTTCTGCGTCGGGATCGCGGGCTTCGCGGGAAGTGGGCTCGCTGCCGGATTCTCGCTCCCCACAGACGTCCGGCGGGGGATGACGAAGCCCCGCTCTTATTCCCGTCGCCTGACCCGGGATAGGCTGCCGGCTGGCTTCCGGCCCGGGCCCGTTAGGCTCCCGGTGCGTCCGGTCGGAGCCGGAGCGGGATTCCGGCGCGTGGGGGAGGTGGGAGCACGGGGATTTGAACCCCGATGTGCGGGTCTCTCCGCGCGCTCCAGTCACTCGTCATTGGGACGCCGTGCGTCCCTCCGCAGACCCTAATCACAGGGCACGAAGACCGTGCCCTGACTGGAGCCCGCCGGTCTGCCAGATTAGCCTATGCTCCCTCCCCACGCGAAGGGGAGGTCAGGGGGAATTATCCTTTGCTCCGGACCGCCCACGGGCGACAACCCCCTCTTCGGCCGCGGCAACCTTTATGTTCAACACCATTTGTCTCGATTACAATGTCATTGAACCCGTCGAGCTCGGGACCTCGGAGCGTCTCTGGGAGCGTCTTCCTGGTCGCCCTCTTGCTGACTGCCGGGGTGGCGGTGGCTGCGACGGCGGGCTACTACACGTTCTTCCCGGCAGCGGTGGGAACCCCTGCCGGACCGCACGTGACGGTGGTCGACGATAAGGCCCGGAGCGTGACGGCCCCGGTGAACGCCACCCGTATCGTGGTCCTGGCGCCGAGCGTGATGGACCTGGTTTACCGCCTGAACCTCCGAGACCGCGTGGTGGGCATCGGGTGCACCACGGGGATCGCCGGTGGGATGCTGAACGAGTACACCCCGAACCAGACGGCGGACTGGAACCTGACCCCCGGCATGTGCATCACCGACTTCCCTTCGCTCGACACAGAGACCGTCGCGAATCTGTCCGCCCAACTGGTCTTGGCTTCGACGTTGACCTACGCGAGCGACATTGCAACGCTGACGGACACCTACCGGATCCCGGTCGTTGTCCTTGCCCCCGGAGACCTCCAGGGGATCGTAACGGACGTGCGGCTGCTGGCGGAACTGTTCCCGGTCTCCGTGACGACGGCACTCTCGCTCGAAGCGCAGCTCAGCGGCATCCTCGACAACGCGTCCAACCTCGTGACAAACCTCTCTTACAACGACACGCCCGCTCCGACCGTCCTCCTGGCCTACTACTTCTACGACGACGGGTATGGCGCGTACGGGGCGGATTCGTTTGGGCAGTCGCTGGTGGCGCTCGCCGGAGGAAACAGCATCTCCTCCAACCTGACGGTCCAGTACGCGGACTTGAACGCGACGGTCGTGCTCTCCGAGCAGCCGAAGGTGATCCTCTACGGGACGAGCTGGAACGACGAGTGGATCGTGGACGGCCAGGACCCCGCTGCCTGGGCGGCCTCGGCTCCGTACTGGAGCCAGCTGAACGCTACGAAGATCCCGATCGACGTAACGTTGATCACCGAGCCCGACGCGAGCATGATCCTTTACCTACCGTGGCTGGAGCACTGGTTCTATCCCACAATCGTTCCCGCTCCGTCCGCGTAGTCCGGTGGGGGCCCGATGATTGGACCGACCCCAGGGTCGGCCGGGACCGCGCCAGATCCACGCCTCCCCCGATGGGTGCTCGCGTTCTTGGGGTTCGCCGGGACACTGGCGGCCCTGGTGTTCCTCTCGCCGGCCTTCGGCTCGGTTCGCATCCCGTGGCACGTGGTCTTCGCGATCATCCTCCGTCAGGTCACGGACGGAGCCTACCCCTCCTCGGCCTGCGGCTCGCCATCGTTCCTCAGCCTCTACTTCTTTGAGAGCGCAGTGACCCGGGAAGGGACCGCCCGTCTACTGTCCGGGCTCTCGACCTCGTACGGGGCCCGCCAGTGCGAGATCTGGACCACCATAGCCTGGGATGCCCGAATGCCCCCACTCCTTCTCGCCGTGTTCGCGGGCGCGGCCCTGGGAATCTCCGGCGGAGCCCTGCAGGGCACGTTCCGGAACCCCCTGGTCGACCCGTACCTACTGGGACTTTCCACGGGTGCGGCCGTCGGAGCTTCCATCCTGTTCACGTTTAATCTGGCGCCCGCGCAGCAGGCGACCGCCCTCCCGCTCCTCGCGTTCTGCGGGGGCCTCGTCCCAGGGCTCGTCGTCTACCTCGCCGCGAGAGGAGGCGGTAGATCGGTCGAGACGCTGCTCCTCACGGGCGTCGCGCTCAACTTCCTCTTCTCGGCGATCCTCGACCTGCTCCTGCTCTACCGCCCGTCCAGCAACATCAACGTGAATTTCTGGCTCCTCGGGGGCTTGGGGGACGCGAGCTGGACGCACGACGCGATCGTCCTCAGTGCCCTCCTGCTCGGAGGAACGGCGATCGGACTCTACGGGCGGGAGCTCAACATCCTGCAGCTCGGGTCGGACGTGGCCGAGAGCGTGGGGGTGGACGCGCGACGCGTGACGCGCCGAATCGTCCTCGTCACGTCCCTCCTGACCGCTACGGCGGTGGCGTTCACGGGAGTGATCGGGTTCGTCGGGCTCGTTTCTCCGCACATCGCCCGCCGGTTCGTGGGACCGGATTACCGGCGCGTCCTCCCGGTGGTCGCGCTGGTGGGCGCGCTCTTCCTGACGCTCTCGTGGGACATCGCCGAGACCGTGATCTCGCCGATCGTCCTGCCGGTCGGGATACCGACCGCCTTCGTCGGAGCCCCGTTCTTCCTGTACCTTCTCTACCGGCGCCGCACCGGGACCTCAGGGAGCCCGGCATGATCGGGGCCGCATCGTCGGGGCTTCGCGCGGACCGGGCGACGGTCCGTTACGGCGCCCGCGTAGCAGTACGTTCGGTCTCGTTGGAAGTCACCGCCGGCGAACTCCTCGCGCTCGCCGGACCCAACGGCTCGGGGAAGTCGACCCTCCTGAGGGCGATGGTCGGCCTCGTGCCCCTGGCCGACGGCACCATATCGTACGACGGACGCACAGTGGGGACCCAGCCACTTCGCGAGAGAGCTCGCGCGATCGGATGGATGCCCCAGGAAGAGGAAGCCGGAGAGAACGTCTCGCTCGAGCAGTACGTGGAGTACGGGCGGTACGCGCACATCCCCCCATTCTCCGTGGCGGGCACGAAGGACCGACACGCCGTCGCGTCGGCGCTCACCGCCGTGGACCTCTCCCGATTCTCGGACCGCGGCATGCGGGAGCTCAGCGGTGGGGAGAGGCAGCGGGCCCGCCTTGCCCGGGTGCTCGCGCAGGAATCTCCCGTCCTTCTCCTCGACGAGGCGACCAGCCACCTCGACATGGGACACCAGCTGGACATCCTCGCCCGGGTCCGTTCGATCGCCCGCCAGGAAGGACGGGCGGTCGTTCTCGCCCTGCACGACATCAACCTCGCCGCGCGATTCGCGGACCGCGTTGCGGTCCTCTCCCGCGGACACCTCGTCGCCACGGGACCCCCGTCCGAGGTGCTCTCGAGCGAGTTGTTTGCGGAAGTGTGGGGGGTGGTCGCCCAGCTCCGCCGGGACCCGACGAGCGGCCTGCCCTACCTCGTCCCGGAACTTCCCCGCGCCGCTCGGCCGTCGCGGCGGCCGGGGCGGTCCGCGGCCCGGGTCCACGTCGTCGGGGGAGGCGGGTCGGCGTCGGCGATCCTCCGTCGGCTCTCGGACGACGGCTACGAAGTCAGTGCGGGCGTGCTCCACCTGTTCGACTCCGACACGGTCGTCGCGGACGAGCTGCGCATACCCACGGCGCTCGAGGCGCCGTTCGCGCCGTTGGGAGCCGAGTCTCGCCGGCGCAACGGAGAGCTCCTGGACACGGCCGATGTGATCGTGGTCGCCCCGTTCCCGGTCGGGCCCTCGAACCTCGCGAACCTTCACGACCTCCTGCCGCGGGTCCGCCGCACCCCGGTCGCGCTGGTCGCGCCACCTTCGGGCATCCCGTGGGATTACGCGGACGGAGCGGGTGCGGCCGCCCGCGAGGCGTTGCTCCTCGCGGGGGCCGAGAGCCTGCCGGGCGCGGAGGCCGTCGAGGGATGGGTCCGAGGTCGCCTAGCGGCGACGGTGCCCGTTGACGAAGTCCCCACCACGGGCGCCGACCGCTAGGATCTCGAGGGCAGGCGGTTCCGGACCCTCGAACTGGTCGAACAGGCGCGGCACTTCGCGATCGACCACCACCACGGTGCAGTCGACGCCGAGGCGCGTGGCCTCTGTGACGGCGGCGGCGATGCCGAAGCGGACGATCGCCCTGCCGGGCACGGCGCGCCCCACAAGGTGGTACGCCTCGAGCCCCTGGGCCGCGAGGAGGCCGGTGGGCGGCGAGCCGACGGCGGCGCGGAGCATCCGGATCAGCCGGGGGTCGTGCAGCCGCTCGGCCGGGAGAGAAAGGAGGCGCAGGCGACCCGTCGGCAGGGGGACGATCCCCTCAAGGTCCACCACCTCGACCAGCTCCCCCTTGCGGGCGGCGGTCCGAGCCGTTCCGTGCGAAGGCCCCGACGCGCCGGCCCGCGCGGTCAGGGTTCCGTCGCGGATCGAGAGACCCACCTTCGAGCCGGCGGCGAGATTAGACGCGGCAATCGCCCGGGTCGTGCGCACGATCGGGAGTCGGTCGAGTCGGTCCGAGAGGTCGTCACGGACCGTCCCGAGGGCGGAATGGAGCCAATCCACCCCGGCGACGGTCGGTCGGTACCGGCCTTCCTTGAGCTCGGCCAACCCCCGGCGCGCGAGTCCCCGGAACGTGTGCGAGGCTGCCTGGACCGAGAGTCCAAGGCGGTCCGCGATCGTCCGGAGCTGCGCGACTTCGCGGGTGGCGCATTCGTAGAGGAACAGGAGGTCGCTGACCGTCCCGATCCTCCGTAGCGCGCCCAGGCCACTCGGGCGGGCTGAGGGGATACGGCGGGACGTCGGCACGTCCTCCGAACTCCCGGGCACCTACAAGAGCGTGGGGAGGGGAGTCCGGGCTTTCGTTAGGTGGCGGCGGTGCCGGTCGGGCGACCTTCCCGGACGCTCTTCGCCTGCCGCCGGATCTCGTGGATCCGGTCGCGGATGCGCGCGGCCTCCTCGAATTCGAGGCGCTCCGCGGCCAGCCGCATCTCTTCCTCGAGGTTCGCGAGGAGGAGAGGGAGCCGCTCCTTCCACTTCTTCCCGAGGTTCTCCACGGAGAGGTCGCCCGAGGGCGCCGCTTCCTCGGGGGCGAGGATCGAGCGGACCTCCTTGCGGATCGTCTCGGGGACGATGCCGTGCTCCGTGTTGTACTCGATCTGGGCGGCGCGCCGGCGGGACATCTCGGCGATCGCGCGGCGCATCGAACCGGTCATCCGGTCGGCGTAGAGGACTACCCTTCCCGAGAGATTGCGGCTCGCCCGTCCGGCCGTCTGGACGATCGAGGTCTCGCTCCGGAGGAACCCCTCCTTGTCGGCATCCAGCACCGCGACGAAGCTCACCTCGGGAAGGTCGAGACCCTCCCGAAGGAGGTTGATGCCCACGAGTGCGTCGAACCGGCCGAGCCGCAGGTCCCGGAGCACCTCCACGCGCTTCAGCGTCTCCACGTCGGAGTGGAGGTAGCGGACCTTCAGGCCCAGGTTCGTGAGATACCGCGTGAGCTCCTCGCTCGTCCGCTTCGTCAGGGTGGTCACGAGCGCGCGGTCGCCGCGTGCGATGCACGCGCGCAGCTCCGTGACGAGGTCGGCGATGTGCCCCTTGAGCGGACGCACCTCTACCGGCGGGTCGACGAGGCCTGTCGGCCGGATGATCTGTTCGACGATCCCCTTCGAGACCCTCCGTTCGTACGGGCCCGGGGTCGCCGAGACGAACACGACCTGCGGAACGTGGGCAAGGAACTCGTCGAACTTGAGCGGCCGATTGTCGCGACACGACGGGAGCCGCCAGCCGAACTCCACGAGGTTGTCCTTGCGGCTCCGGTCGCCCTTGAACATCCCCTGGAGCTGGGGGACTCCTACGTGGGACTCGTCCATGAACACGAGAAAATCCTCGGGAAAGAAGTCGAGGAGCGTGTACGGGGGCTCTCCCGGCTTGCGGCCGGAGAAGTACCGGGCGTAGTTCTCGATCCCCGAGCAGTAGCCGGTCTCGCGGATCATCTCGAGGTCGTAGTTGACGCGGCCGTTGAGCCGCTGGGCCTCCACGATCTTCTCCTCGGCCTTCAGCTCGGCGACGCGGACGTCCCGCTCCTTCTCGACCTCCCCGAGGATCCCCTTCAGCCGCTCGTCCACCGTGAGAAAATGGGTCGCGGGGAAGATCGCGAGCTCGGGGAGCTCCCGACGTTCCTCGTGCGTCACGGGGTCGAGCTCTGCGATCGCGCTGAGCGTCTTCCCCTCGAGGACGATGCGGTGGACGGCCTCGCCCGCCCCCATCACGTCGATCGTTCCCCCTCGTACCCGGAACCGCCCGCGGCGCAACTCCACGTCGTTCCGGGTGTATTTCATCCGGACCAGCTGCTCGACAAGCGTCTGGCGAGCGATATCCTGGCCGACTCGAAGGGAGACCACGGAGGCGGCGTAGTCCTCGGGGGAGCCGAGGCCGTAGATGCAGCTCACCGACGCGACCACAAGCACGTCCCTCCGGGTGAGGAGCGCCTGGGTCGCCCGATGGCGGAGCCGGTCGATCTCCTCGTTGATCGCCGCGTCCTTCTCGATGTAGAGGTCGATCTGGGGGACGTACGCCTCGGGCTGGTAGTAGTCGTAGTAGCTGACGAAGTACTCCACGGCGCTGGTCGGGAAGAGGGCCCGGAACTCGCTCACGAGCTGGGCGGCGAGCGTCTTGTTCGGGCTGACGACGAGGGTCGGACGCTGGAGGCGGGCGACCGTGTGCGCCATCGTGAACGTCTTCCCGCTGCCGGTGACCCCGAGCAGCGTCACGAACTTCTCTCCCCGAGCGACCCGGCGCACGATTTCTTCGATCGCGGCGGGCTGATCGCCCTGGGGCACAAGCTCGGTAGCTAGGTCGAAGCGGCCCGGAAGCCGGGGCGCAGGGGGCGGCGCGGTCGGTGGCGTTCGCGACGGGCTCATCGGAGGACCGGGAGCACGGTGCGCCCGCCAGGGTAGCCGCGGGGGTCGACCGTCACGGAAGAGAAGCCAAGGGACTCGAGTCGGCGGGTCACTTCGCTCTGGAGCGGCTCGGCGACGAGGCGGTCGACCTCGTCGGGGTCCACTTCGATCCGGGCCGCTCCCGAACGGACCCGGACCCGCACCCGACGGAATCCGTGCTCGTGGAGGACCCCCTCGGCGGTGTCGATGCGGGAGAGAAGGGCCCCGTCGATCGGCTCTCCCCGAGCGACCCGGGACGCGAGGCACGCGTCGGACGGCAGGTCCCAGTTCGGAAGGCCCCGAACGCGGGCGCTCTCCCGAACGTCGAGCTTCGTCCAGCTGGCCTCCAGGAGCGGGTGGGAGAAGCCGGCCTCGTCCACCGCCCGGATTCCGGGGCGGTCGTCAGACAGGTCGTCGAGATGGATGCCGTCGAGGTACTGGCGGACCCCGTGGCGTCGCCCGAGTTCGAGGAGCGCGGAGCTCTCCACGGCCCGGCAGAAGTAGCAGCGGTCGGCGCCGTTGGCCCGATACTCGGGACGGTCCAGCGGTTCGGCGACGAGCGCGCGGTGCCGGATACCGATGGATTGGGCCACGCGGGCGGCCCGCTCGGACTCGCGAGGGGCGAGGGCGGCGTTCGAGACGGTCGCCGCGAGTGCATCGTTTCCAAGGGCCTCGTAGGCGAGCGAGGCGACCAAGGAGGAGTCCACGCCTCCCGAGAGGGCGATCAGGGCGGGCCCCCGCTCGCGGATCCGTCCGACGAGGACAGCCTCGCTCGTTCGGGAGCGCGAGAGCGGAAGGTCCGGGCTCATTCCGAGCGGCAGAGGGCGCGCCACCATACCGTTTGCCCTGCGCGGACGCGCAACATCCTTAGGGACCGCCGGAATTGCCCGCTCGATGCAGGTCGTCAAAGAGGGAGACCGCTTCGTGTTGAGACTGGACGACGGCCAGGACCTCTTCGAGACCCTTTCCGGATTCGCCCAGAAGGAAGGTCTTCGGGCCGGGGCGGTCGTCTTCGGGATCGGGATGTTCCGAAAGGCGACGATCGGCTACTGGGACGGCACGGCCTACAAGCCACACGAGCTCTCCGTCCCGCACGAGGTCGTCGCGCTCCATGGAACGATCGCACGGGCCGACGACAACCCGTCCCTCCACCTCCACTGCGCGCTCGCGGGGCCCGACCATCACCTCGTGGGCGGGCATCTGATCCGCGCCACGATCGGAATCCTCCAGGAGGTCGTGATCGAATCGTTCCCGGGTCGCACCTTCGAACGGCCGATGGTCGAAAGCCTCGGCCTGAGGATGCTGGACCTCGAGCCCGGGCGCCGCGCGTAGGCGCACCCGACAGTCCTTTCCGCCCTCCCGGGGTCTTGGAGAGGCCCCATGTCCGCCGACGTCACGCCCTCGATGCCCGGCATCGACCCACGACTCGTCGCGGCTGTCGGCCGTCGAGGATTCCGAGAGCTGACGGAGATCCAACGCCTCGCGTTCCCCGTCCTCGAGACGGAGGCGGACGCGCTCCTGATCTCCCCGACCGGCACCGGGAAGACGGAGGCGGCGCTCCTACCGCTCCTCTCGCGACGGCTCGCCAAGCCGACCCCGCCCGTCTCGATACTCTACATCACTCCGCTGCGCGCCCTCAACCGGGACCTCGAGCACCGGCTGGTCGCGCTCGTGGAGGAGGTCGGGCTCACCGCCGCGGTCCGGCACGGCGACACCCCGACCTCCGCACGCCTCGCCCAGTCTCGCCGTCCCCCGGACCTCCTTCTCACGACCCCGGAGACGCTCCAGCTCCTCCTCGTCGGGAAGCTCCTCAGGAAGTCGATCGCGAACGTGCGCACCGTCATCGTGGACGAGGTCCACGAGCTCGTCGGTTCCGACCGGGGCGCCCAGCTCGGGATCACGCTCGAGCGGCTGGACGCGCTCGCGGGCCGCAGCGTCCGTCGTATCGGCCTCTCCGCTACCGTCGGCAACCCGGACGAGGTCGCGCGTTTCCTCTCCCCGGCGCCGCGCCCGGTCGAGGTGCGCGCGGCCTCGGCCCGACGCACCCTCGAGCTGACGGCAGAAGAGGCTGCCGACCCGGGCACCCCCCTCGACGCCGCGCTCCTCCTGGAATTGAAGGCCGACCCTCCGCTCCTGAACGGGGTTCGGGCGGTCGAGCGCGAGATCCGGGCCCACCGGACCACGCTCGTCTTCGTGAACACGCGGCCCACGGCGGAGGGGCTCGTGGCGCGCCTCAACCGACTGGCCCCCGACCTCGCGGTCTCGGTCCATCATGGGTCGCTCTCCCGGGAGGTGCGCGAGGAGGCCGAGCGGGCCTTCCGCGACGGCCAGCTCCGCGGCCTGGTGGCGACTTCCTCCCTCGAGCTCGGAATCGATATCGGCGCCGTCGACCACGTTGTCCAGTTCGGTTCCCCGCACCAGGTCGTCCGACTCGTGCAACGCGTCGGCCGGTCCGGTCATCGGCTCGACCGCACGATCCACGGGGTGGTCCTCGCGCTGGACGACGACGACCTCGAGGAGGCTGCCGTGCTTGCCCGGCGCGCTACCGGGGGTCTCGTGGAACCGGTCTCCTGGCGCACCCGCAATCGGCTGGCGGCCGCCCAGCAGATCGTGGCGGAGCTCCGGGCGGAGGGGCCTGCCGACCGGAACGGCATCGTGGCCCGCCTCCGGCACGCGGCGAGCGTCTCCGACCTCAGCGACCAGGAATGGAACGACCTGGTCGATTACCTGATCGCACTGCACCTGGCCCGGGAGAGCGACGGGCGGCTCGGGTCGGGACGGGCGACCCTTCACCGGTTCTACGCCTCGCTCTCCCTGATCCCTGACGAGCGCACGTACCGGCTTCGCGACATCGCCACGCGTCGACTCATCGGCACGCTCGACGAGCGGTTCGTGCTGACCCAGATCCTCGCGCAACCGGAGCAGATCTTCCTCCTCCACGGTCGGACCTGGAAGGTCGTGGAGCACCGGGACGGGGAACTTCTGGTCGAGGGGGTGCAGGAACTGGGCCAGGAGCCGCGCTGGGTGGGGGAGGACATCCCCGTCCCGTTCGACGTGGCCCAGGAGATTGGGGAGGCGCGACGGACCGGATCGTTCGACCAGTACCCCATCTCGTCGTCGGACCGGGGCCGGCTCGAGAAGCGCCGGTCCGAGGCGCTCGCTACGGGGTCCCTGGCCACGGACCGCCGCGTGACGGTCTCGGCCCGGGGACGGTTGGTCGTCTACGGGGCATGCTTCGGCACGCGAACCAACGATACGCTGTCGCTCGCGGTCGCAGGGCTCCTCACCGCCCGGCTCGGGGCCCGGGTCGAGGTCGCGTCGGTCGAGCCGACCTGGTTCGTTCTCGAGCTCCCGATCGCCCTCGACTCCTCGGCGCTGGTCGACGCGGTCGCGATCGACCCCGCCTCGCTCGGCCCCCTAGTGGAACGGCTCGTCCCCGCCGGCTTCGACTACCGCTGGATCTTCCTGAACGTCGCCCGAAAGCTCGGCGTCCTGCCCACCTCGGCCGACCCGCGCGACCTCCGCACGCTCGAGCCCCTCCTCCAGGCCGCGCTGACCTCGCCGCTGGGGGAGGAGGCGCTCGAGAAGACCCTCCACGACCGCTACGACCTGGTCCACACGGTCGAGGTCCTGGAACGCGTCCGTTCCGGAGCGATCGAGGTCGCCGCGTGCGCTCCCTCCGCGCTCACGGACGGTCCGCTCGAGCGGCTGCGTTGGAGGGCCGTCCCCGACGTCCCGCCCCCGACGCTCCTGAAAGCGATCCGAGAGCGGCTCGAGAACGAGGCGCTCACGCTCGTCTGCCTCCGATGCGGATTCCTCCGGACGACGACCGCGGTCCGGTACCGGGCCGAGGGAGGGAGCCGATGCCTTCTGTGCCGGGGTGCCCTGTCGGCGGTCCTCTCCCCTCGACGGGAGGCCGACATAGACCGCCTCTCCCGCTACGCGAAGAAGCGGCGACGCAGCGCGAAGAGCCCCCCGCCCACCCGCACGCGTCGGGAACGCCCGCTGCCGTCCGAGACGGAGACGCTCGTGCGGGCGGCGTACACCTCGGCGGAGCTCGTGGCCCACCACGGAGACCGGGCGCTCCTCGCACTCGCTGCCCGAGGGATCGGTCCTGAGACCGCGCGGCGACTGCTCGCGCGACACTACCGCAACGACGACGCGTTCTTCACGGAGATCCTGAGGGCAGAGCGCGCCTACGCCCGGACCCGCGCGTTCTGGGATTGAGGGCCGCCGGCCAGTTCGGTCACGACCTGTTCGACGATCCGCCGGGGAGCGTCCGTCCGGATCCCCTCGGGTCGGACATGGGTCCGCGCCGCCCGGAACCCTTTCGCCACTAGGGCCGACCGGAGATCGTCCCGCGACGGGGGTCGGGCGAGGTGAAGGGCTGCGGCGATCGTGTTCGTCTCGTAGTAGAACGCGCGGTCGATCCCGGCCTCACCCGCCAGGCGGGAGAGGAATTCCGCGACCTCCCGGGGCCGAGCCGCTCCCTCGGGAACCGCGAGGACCGCCACCAGGCCGGGGTCGAACAACGGTCCGAGCCAGAGGGGACCGTACGGGCCCTTCGCCCCGACGGTCGGACCGTCCCACGAACGCGGGTCGATCGGTCCCACGGGGTCGGCGGCGACCGGACTCGGCGAGACCTCGACGTAGGCCCGAACGTAGTGTTCGCGCACGTAGCAGAGCAGGGGCCGGATGCTTCCGCCCCGCGAGCGGGCCTCTCGAGCGAGGAACATGAGCAGGATCCGCAACCCGGACTCCGGCCCGAGTCGGCCGCGGATCGGGACCGCACCGTACTTGCGGAGCGTGGCCGCGGACTGTGCTCCGGCGAGGACCATCATGTCTGTGGCGGTCACCGCTAGGACGCCACCGGGCCGGACGGCCGCGAACGCAGCCGGGACGAACGGCACCGGGGAGCCGTAGGGGTCGACGTCGACGTAGTCGAACGCAGCTGTTCCGGGTGGGCTGCGTCCGTCGCCGTGGACCGCGATGGCTCCCGGATGCTCGCGAGCGTTGCGGGCGAGCGCCTCGAACGCATCGTCGTTCTGCTCGGTGAGCACGAACGACCGGAACACCCCCGACTCGGCGAGCAGGCGCAGGCCGCGCACTCCGGTCGCCGCCGTTGTCTCCCAGCCCGAAAGGGTCCCGCGCGGAACGCCTGACCAGGCGCGGGAGAACGCGATCGCGAGGTCGCGGTCGGCCGCCATCGCGGGGTTGTAGAAGACCGGCGCCCGGGGTCGGGGTCCGTGGCCGGGGAGGACCGCGGGGCCGAGGAACTCGGTCCGCCCTTCCCGACTCGGCGCTAGTGGGACTGCCCCGTGATCAGGTGGACGATCTTGAACGCGAGGAGGTTCTTGTTGATCGGCGTCACCTCGAGAAGTCGTAGTTCGTCCCTCCGTCGGATATCTTGGAGCAAGGGATTACGGGACTTCTTGTGGAGGGTCATCACGATCGACTTGCTCGTGTCGAGAGTGTCCATGACGCTCTTCGTGAACGCCTCGCTCTCCACTTCCATCTTACCGACCTCGTCGATGACGATGACATCGGCCGACTCGCGGGCCTCCGCGAGGGCGCGCGTGCCCAGCCCTTCCAGGGCTGCGATGTTCACGCCGTAGCGCCCGGACCGGACCCGCGACTTGAGCGTCTCGTTGGCGAACACCTCGTGCTCCTTCGTCAGCCAGTTCGTGATCTGGAACCCGACGCGCCGCTGTTTCACGATGATCGGCTCGGTGACCATCCCTCCGACCTTCACGCCCTCCTCCTCGAGGAGCTCGATGATGCGGAGTAGTGTCTGGGTCTTTCCCGAGCCGGGCAGCCCGGTGATCCCTATCTTTACCGGAGGGGAAAGACGACGGGGCATAGGAGAAACAACTCAGAGCAGTCCTCTTTAGGTCCCCAGTCGCTAATAACCCATCTGCCCGAGATTACCCGGACGCCCGTCGCCGACGACGGGCAGCACCTCGCACCGCCGTCGTCCGTCTACCCCGAGCGCGAGGACACGTTCCTGCTCCTCCCGTTCGCTCGGGGCCTAGGGAGGGGGACCCTCCTCGACATCGGGACCGGCAACGGCCGCCTCGCGCTCGAGGCCGCCCGGAGCGGAGCGCGGACCGTCGCCACCGACCTGAACCCGGACGCCCTACGCTATGCCCGATCGCGCGCCCGAGCCGAGCATCTGGAGATAGCGTTCGTGCGGACGGACCTGGCGCGGGGCCTCGCCCGGTTCGACCGGATCCTCGCCAACCCCCCGTACCTCGCGACCCCGCCCGCCGCTCGGGAGACGGATCGCTGGCAGAACCTCGCGCTCGACGGAGGCCCGGACGGTTGCCGCGTCACGGCTCGGATCATCGAGTCGCTGCCCGAACACCTCGCCCAGCGCGGCCACGCTTTCCTGCTGGTATCGTCGGTGCAGCGCTCCGGTTCCCTAGAACAGGTCCGCGCCGATTGGGTCGATCGTGGCGGGTCGGTGGACATCGTCGCGGAGCGGCCCCTCGAGGGGGAGCGACTCTTCGTCTGGGATCTCGCTCTGGGCGGGACCCGCCCGGACCGCTAGGCGTGCTGCTGGCTGTAGCGCACCACGGCCTCGAGGAACCTATGCCCGTCGCCGAAGCCGGTGGCGGAACCGGACCGTGTCCAGTCGGGCGCCTGGTCGTGGAAGAACGAACGCTCGGGGTGTGGCATCAGTCCGAAGACGGTCCCTTCCGGGTTCGTGAGGCCCGCGATGTCCCCTTCCGACCCGTTCGGGTTCCAGGGGTACGACGCCGGGCCGCCGTCGGGAGAGACCCACCGGAACAGCACCTGGCCGCTCGCCTCCAGCTCGGCCCTTCGGGCCGCCGCGTCGCCCCCGAGCACGAGCTTGCCCTCCCCGTGGGCGGATGGGAAGAGGAACCGGGACCCGCGCCCGACCCGCTGGAGCGGCGGGAACCGACCTCCCTCCCACGCGACGAACGTGGGCCGGCACTCGAAGTGCCCGGAATCGTTCGCGATCAGAGCTGCGTCGGGCGGGCCTAGAGGCTTTCCCGGGTGCCCCGGAAGGAGGCCGAGCTCGATCGCGACCTGGAAACCGTTGCAGATACCCCCGACCATGCGGCCGGCCCGGACGAACTCCTCCAGCTCGGGCCCGATCGCTGCTCGGATCCGCGCGGCCATGATCGCTCCCGCACGAACGTAGTCTCCGCCAGAGAAACCGCCGGGTAGGAAGAGCAGATGATAGTCGTCCAGCGTCCGTCGGTCTCGGGCCGCCACATCACGTCCCTCGAACTGCTTGAGGCCGACGATCTCGGGGCGCGCGCCCAGGGAGGCGAGCGCCACCCGGAGCTCCTGGTCGCAGTTCGTTCCCTCGATCGAAAGTATCGCTGCCTTCAGCGGGCGGCGGGCCACGCATATCGGAGGGCGGCGGCGGCTTAACCGTTCCCGAGCGCGGGCAGCACGGTACGGGCACCGAGCGGGGGGTCCAACGCGCAGATCCGTAGCCGAGTGCCAGCCCTGACCACGCGGCGTCCGGGGGGGAGCAGCGCGAACGCGGTCGCGCCTTCCATGCTCGTCACGACCGACGAGCCCCGAAACGTCGGATGGGCCTGGCCATCGCGGAGCGCGAGGGGAACGACCGTGGAGAGGCCCGGCGAGAGGGTGACGGCCTCCTTCCCGAGGGTCGCCCACGCGTCCGTCCAACCGGGCCCCGGTTGGTGCGCCAAGCGCCGAAGGACTGGAAGCACGAGGCAGTACATGTTCGACAGGCACGACGCGGGGTGTCCGGGCAGCCCGATGACCAGCTTTCGACCGCACCTCGCAGCCAGCGTCGGCTTCCCCGGCCGCACCGCGATGCCGTGGAACAGAAGCGTGCCAAGGCGCGGGAGGATCCTGGGCAGGTAATCCCGCTCTCCTACGGAGCTGCCTCCCGTCGCAAGGACGAGATCGGCCGAGCGGACCGCGGAGCGGAGGGTCCGCTCGATCCGGCGGGGATCGTCCGGGGACGGTGCGTACACCCGAGGGATCCCGCCTGCCGCCGTCACAACGGCGGAAAGGGTTGCGTTGTTGCTCTCGTAGATCGCGCCGGGCCTGGGTCGTTCCGTGGGGGCGAGAAGCTCGTTGCCGTTCGGGACGATCGCAACAAGGGGCCTCGCGTACACCCGAGTCGTCGGAAACCCGCAGGCCGCGAGCGCTCCCAAAGCCCCGGGGGACAGAGGCTCACCGCGACGGACGAGCCGCGCGCCTCGGACAAAGTCGTCACCCACCGGAGAGATCCTGTCCCCGAATCGGATCGGCCGCGGGACTCGGATCGTTCCCATGTCGCGTTCGACCTCCTCGAAGATCACGACCGAATTCGCCCCCACTGGGACGGCCGCGCCCGTGGCGATCGCGATAGCCTCCCCCGGACCGACGTGACCGGCGAATCCCCCTTCGGCGAAGGCCTCACCGACTAGCCGAAGGACCGCGGGACGGGTCGCGCGGGCGCCACGGGTATCCGTACTCCGTACGGCGTATCCGTCCCAGGTAGCTCTCCGGAACGAGGGGACGTCGCGGGGAGACCGAACGTCGACCGAGGAGACGCGACCGAACGCCGCCTCCAGCGGGACGTGCTCGGTCCGCTCGACCGGCCGAGCAGCGGCCAGCAGGCGCCGGCGGGCGGTCTCCACCGGCAGGAGATGCCCGAACGCATGCATCTCCATGGGAGGCCTTCTACAGACCCCGCTCGATCCATCGGGTGGACGAGCGCGCGCCGGCCTCCAAGCACTCGCGGAGGGGGCTCCCGTGGAACCATGCGCAGTAGAACCCTCCACGGAACGCGTCTCCCGCGCCGACGAACGTACGGACCTTGCGGGCGCGCCGAGAGGAGACGTGGTACGTCGCCGTCCGGCTGAATCCAGTAGCGCCCTCCGAGCCTTCCGTGCGGACGACGAGCGGGACCCGTTCGAGGAGGCGGGGCACGCCTCCGCCGCCCGAGAGTCGTATGGCCTGTGCAATCTCGGCCCGGTTACCGAACAGGATCTCCGCGTTCGAGAGGAGGCGTCGGAATCGCGGCGCGTCCCAGCGGTAGAATATCTCTTGGGCAGGGTCGACCGCGACCTTGAGCCCGCTCTTCGTGGCCCGAGCGATCAACCCGAGGTTGAAGAGGGGGTCTCCCGTCGCGACGTGGAGCCAGGAATACTCCTTCAGCCACGGACCGGGGTATCGGGCCCCACGAACGTTCCCCATCGGTCCCTGGTCGATGAGAGTGCGCTGGCGCCCGTCGTGATCCTCGACTATGTAGCAGGTGGGCGTGCCCTGATCCGCGACCTTTTCGACGCCCCTCAGGTCGATCTTTTCGGCCGCAAGGCGACGCAGGAACTCTGCCGGGAAATCCGAGCCTATACGGGAGACGAGCCCGGTCGCGACCCCCAGGCTCGTGGCCACCCGCGCGAGAGTCGTCGCCGGTCCTCCGAGGACGACCGACTGCGCGTGTACCGGTACCGTCCGGTCGGCGGGGGGGAACGAGGAAACGCGGAGGAACGGTCGACGTTGACGTGGCCCGAGACCAGAAGGTCGCGTGGCCGATCCGACGCGACCTCGGTCATCCCAACCGCTCCGGTGGAAGCGCACGGTCGGATATCGGTTCGGTCCGGGGCCCCGCTCGCCCTTATGCCCCGGGGAGACTCACACGCGGGCCGTCGATGCTGGTCGAAGGGGCCGTGCTGGACGCGGACGGGCCCCGGCCCGCCTACGTCCTCTTCCGCCGGGGCAGGGTCGTGGAGGTCGGCCGCCCCGGGACCGACTCGACCCGGGGCCGGGTCCGCAAGGTCCGGGGAATCGTCATTCCCTCGCCCGTGAACTCGCACGTACACCTCGGCGACGCGGTCTCGTCCCGCGAGCCGCCTTCCGGGCCGGTCGGACAGATCGTGGCCAGCCCGACCGGGTACAAGTTCCGCCTTCTGCGTGACGCCTCGCCGGAGCAGAAGCAGGCGGCGATGCGCGCGGCGTTGCGTCGCATGGCTCGCGAAGGGATCGCGGCCACGATCGACTTCCGCGAAGAGGGCCGGCCCGGTGTCGAGCTTCTCCGAGCGGCGGCCGCCGGATCCGGAGTGCGGGTTGTCGTGCTCGGTCGCCCCCTTGCGCGCCCCATCGACCCGCAGGAACTTGCTTCTCTCCTCGAGGTCGCGGACGGGGTCGGTCTTTCGAGCGCTCGCGACGAGACCCCATCGACCCTCCGGACGGTATCGAACGCATGCCGAAGGGCGGGGAAGCCGTTCGCGCTCCACGCGAGCGAGGCGGTGCGAGAAGAGCCCGACCGGTACCTGTCGGCCCGGCCCGACCTCCTGGTCCATCTGGCCAAAGCGACGCCCGATGATCTCGCAGCCGTCCGCAGGGCGCGCGTGCCGGTCGCCGTGTGCACCCGGTCGAACGCATTGTTCGGCCGCCAACCCGACCTGCAGACGATGGAGCGGCTGGGCCTCTCCGTGCTGCTCGGAACCGATAACGCGATGTTCCAGGCCCCATCGATTTGGCGCGAGCTCGAGTTCGCGTACATGGCCACTCGGCTACGAGGCCGTCCGGTTTCGGCGGCGTTCCTCGCGAATGCCGCGCTCGTCGAACCGTGGAACTGGCTGGGCGAGCCGGACGGCGCGAGGATCGCTCCCGGAACCGGCGCGCGCCCTCTGATCGTGCGGCTTCCGCCCGACGACCCTGCCTACCAGATAGTGACCCGCACGACCGAACACCTTATCGTTCGCGCCGGGACCGAGAGAGCGGGCACTGCGGGATGAAGATCGACGAGCTGTACGCGCTCCTCCGACGCCGAGGCGTCCTCTGGCCGTCGGCGGAGATCTACGGCGGGGCCCAGGGGCTCTACGATTATGGACCGCTCGGCACGGCCCTCAAGCGCCGTCTCGAGGATGCGTGGGCGGCCTGGTTTCTTGGCCTCTCCCGCGACTACTACCTGATCGAACCGTCGGAGATCGTCCCCGAGGCGGTCGTGAGGGCCTCGGGCCACCTCGAGAACTTCACGGACCCCGAGGTCACGTGCGAGTCGTGCCACACGAAGGTCCGGGCGGACACCCTGCTCGAGAAGGTGCGCCCCGAGGGCGTGGACGGCATGAGCCCCGCGCAGATCGGGGAGATCGTACGCGCCCACGGCGTGCGCTGCCCGTCCTGCGGCTCGAACGCGCTGGGTGTGCCGCAGCCGTTCAACCTGATGTTCTCGATCCCGTTCGGCGCGGGGGCCGAGGAGCGGGCGTACCTGCTTCCGGAGACGGCCCAGGGGAGTTACCTCGCGTTCGCGCGAATGTGGGACGTGGGGCGGAAGGCGCTCCCGCTGGGTATCGGGGTGATCGGGAAGGCGTATCGGAACGAAATCGCGCCTCGGCAGGTTCTGTTCCGCATGAGGGCGTTCACGCAGGCCGAGCTCCAGATCTTCTTCGACCCCAACGACTTCGTCGTCCCGTTCGGATCGGTCTGCGACGAGAAGGTCCCGGTCGTCCGCTCCGCTCGACGCGAAGCGGGCAACGAGGAGATCGAGTCGTTGTCGGCCGCGGACCTCCTCGCCTCGGGCCTCCCCGAGTTCTACGTGTACCACATGGTGCACCTCCTGCGTTTCCTCCGGGACGTCCTCGGGTATCCCGTCCAAAAGGTCCGTTTCTTCGAGAAATCCGAGAAGGAGCGGGCGTTCTACAACCGCATCCAGTTCGACGCCGAGGTCCAGCTCGAGAGCCTGGGCGGGTTCAAGGAGGTCGGGGCGATCCACTACCGTGGGGACTACGACCTGTCCCGCCACAGCGCCGGTTCGGGCAAAGACCTGTCCGTGACCCGAAAGGACGGCGGCAGTGTGCTTCCGCACGTTCTCGAGCTCACGTTCGGCATCGACCGGAACCTCTGGGCGCTCGCGGACGTGCACCTGACCCACGAGGGCGATCGGACGGTCTGGAGACTCCCCCCCTACCTGGCCCCCGTCCCGGTCGGGGTGTTCCCATTGATCGCCAAGGAGCACGCGGCGTACGCTCTTCGCCTGGCGCAGGAGCTTTCCACGGCGGGAGTGCCCGCACAGTACGACGAGTCCAGTTCCATCGGAAAACGCTATGCTCGCATGGACGAAGCCGGGACACCGTACTGCGTCACGGTCGATGGCGGGACGCTGAACGAGGGTCCGGATCGCGACACGGTCACCCTGCGTTCCCGCGACTCGAAGGCCCAGGAAAGGATCTCTCCGGCAGCCCTGGCAGGGAAGCTCCTGCCCGCGCTCCGGCCTCCGCGTCCGACCGGCGGGGAACCGCCGGTCCGTGCGTAGGTACGACAACCGATATATCTCGCGGTCCCCGTAGGAGGATAGAGATGTCCGGCGGAGCGTCTCCCACGGATTCTCGGGCTCCGGCCACTCCTCTTGCAGCGCGGCAGTCCCGTTGGCGCGGGCAACAGTACGCCGACATCACGAAGCTGCGCGAGCAGGCCGCGCGGATGGACCAGGCCGCGACCCGGGCCCAGCAGAGGGTCTCGCGCCTCAACACTCGGATCGAGAAGCTCCGGCATCAGGCGACCCTGCTCCGGGAGAAGGGGCAGCGAGCGCTGGCCGAGGTCCCCGAGATCGAGCAGGCGATCAAGCAGCACCAGCGCGACATCCAGACGGCTACCAGCCGGCACGGCGGGGGCCCGCTCACCTCGGACGTCACGAGCCTGCACTACCAGACCCGCAAGCTCCAGCAGAAGATCGTCGACCGGCAGCACCGGGCCCGCCAGCTCGAGCTGAAGGCCGCCACGCGGACCCAGAAGACGGCCGAGCTCAAGGTCCGGGTGGACCGGTTCACCGAGGCGGCCCGGATCGCGGAGCAGGAGGCGGCCCAGTTCCGCCAGCGCGCGGACCGGTTGCAGATGGTCTCCGAGCAAGACCCGGCGAGCCAGGCCGCTGCGGGAGCGGCTGCCCCGCCGAGCACGACCGAGGGGCCGACGGACGGACCATGAAGCTCGTCGTCACCGTCGGCATGCCAGGCTCGGGGAAGGACGAACTGGTCACGGTCGCGCAGAACATGGGACTCGCAACTCTGAAGATGGGCGACCTCGTCCGGGACGAGACGCGCCGACGGGGCCTTCCCCTGAACGTCGCGAACGTGGCGCGCGTCGCCTCGGAGGAGCGCGAGAAGCACGGCGCGGGCATCTGGGCCCAGCGCTCGCTCCCGAAGTTGACCGAGACCCGGATGCTCGTGGACGGGTGCCGATCGGATACGGAGGTGACGGTCTACCGCCATCACTTCGGCGACCTGTTCGTCCTCGGCATCTACTGCTCTCCGGAAACGAGGTACGACCGGATGCGGAGCCGCAGCCGCACGGACGACGGCGGGAACCTGCAGGATTTCTACGAGCGCGACCGGCGCGAGCTCAAATGGGGAATCGGCAACGCGTTCGCGCTCGCGGACGGGATGCTCCTGAACGAAGGACCCCTCGACATATTCCGCCGGAACGCCCGGACCGAGCTCGAGCGGATACTGGCTCGCGAGGACTAGTCGGCTACGGCAACGGCCGGGAGCTCCGGCTGCCTTGGCGAAGGAGAGCCCGGACCCCGTCGAACCGTTCCCGGTCGACCACGACCGCCACCCGTCCGCGTCCGTGAACGAGACGCGCGACCTCCGACGCGAGGTGAGAGTCCCTCGCTTCGGCCAGCCGACGCGAGCCCCGCCCTCCCCCCACGGTCTGATCCCACTGGACCGCGAACTGGTCAGGCGAGGAGGGCGCGGGAGGGGAGCGTCCGAGGCGACGTTCCCGGACCGTCCGGCGGACCAGCTCGACGTAGCCGATGTGTTCGCTGAAGAGGTCGGCCGAGCGGTCCTCGCTCGGGTCGAGCGGGGCGACCGGGATCTGGCGGGCACGGCCCCAACGGAGCGTCTCCACGTTGGAGGGGTTCGGGACCTGGACCTCCCCGAACCGGGAGAGGCCCCGGACCTCGTTGACCTCGTTCGTGGTCAGCGGGACGAGCGGCTCCGCGTCGGCGAGAACGAAGTACTCCACCAGCGCCTTGAGCTCCTCCGGCGAAACGCCGAGACCGACGACCTCGGGAGCGAACGCGTCCAGCGTCGGCCCCAGCGCCTGGGCCTCGGAGGAGAGACCCCGTACCGACGCGAGGAGCAGGATGTCCGCGCCGGCGGAGATCCTCTCCTGGATCACGGGCCCTCGCGCTCCGTAAGGTCGTCGAGGAGCTCGTCCGGGCCCCGAAGACGCCGGAGCTCCTTAACGTTCAGGATCGGAAGGCCGGCGATAGACGGCCGGTGGACATCCTCGCGCACGATGAACATCGCGTGTCCCTCCGCGACCCGGGCGATCCCGTGGAGAACCTCCGCCCGATGAGCCGCAGCCCGCAGGCTCCCCACGCCAGTCAGGAGGATCTCACGGGCGCGAGCCACCGCGTCGAAGGGGGCTCGGATCGTGACCGTGACCTCGAGGCCCATGCCGTCGAGCTGGTCGAACACGCCGTCCCGAAGGGCGTCGCCCGACGGGGCCCGGGGAGGTTCGGGGGTCGACTGCTTACCACCCTTTTTCGCCTGCTCCGCGGAGTTTCCACGGGGCGGGCGGGTGGGAGGACCGAACAGTTCGATGGGAATAACGATCGGCGCGTCCAAGTACGCCTCGATCCGCTCCACGACGCTGGCCTCGGCTCCCTGCCCCTCCTCGTAGAGCTGGATCGCCCGGCGGGAGACGCCACCCACGGCCGCCAGGCTCCCAAGAGAGAGACCCCGCGTGACCCGCAGGAACCGCAGCCGGTCACCGTCGATGCGTGCGAATATCCCGCCAGGGCTCGCATAGAGGAACGGTGGGAACGCCTTCTCGAGGTACTCCTGGAGCGTCGCCTCGTTCACGATGGGGACGCCGTAGCGGGTGTACACAACCCCGCTCTCGAGGTCGGAGGCGCCGGAGCGCTCGCCCACGAGGAGCACGACCGCGGGAAATACTCGGCCCAGCTCCAGGAGGCGAGACGCCTCCTCAGGGTCGAGCGCGTCGATGTTCTTCAGGATCTTCAGCAGCAGCAGGGTCGCGTCGCGCCGGGCGGCGAGGTCGAAGCTGGACGGCCGCACGCCGCTCGTCCCTCTGACGTAAAATCCGGACCGTTCGAGGAGGTCGCGCAGCCGCTCGATCCGCTTGTCTCGAGGACGGCTCATCGACAACACCCCAGTCAAATTCAGGTGCACTTCTATATAAAAAGACAAGGTCGGGCCTCTCGGAAGAGCGGACCCGGTCCGCAGCGGGGAACGCTCTTGGTCACGCTCCGCTCCGGCCGGTCGTGACCGCCTCGCTCCGGCCGGTGCCGGACGCTCCTGCCCTGCTCCTCACACCGGGCGAGAGGGGACGGCCGGTGACACTCGTGGTCGCCGACCTGCACCTAGGCCTTGGGGGAACTCCCGACGCTCCGGGGGGCCCGCCCGAAGGCTCCGCGGAGGGACTCGAGGCACTCCTGTCCCAGCTGGCCCGCGACCAGAACGCGACCCGGGTCCTCGTGGCGGGGGACGTCAAGCATCCGATCGTCGGGACGCCGCCCCCGCTCCGCCCGGTGGTCTTCAACTTCTTCGCCGGGCTCCTCGCCCAGGGGCTGAGCGTCGACCTCGTCCCGGGGAACCACGACGTCGGGCTGGTCCGACATCTCCCGCGGGAGGTCCGCGTGTATCCGCCTTCGGGTGTCGTGCGGGACGGCGTGGGGATCTTCCACGGGCACCGATGGCCCTCCGACCGGGTCCTGCGTGCCCCCAAGCTCGTGACGGGGCACCTTCACCCGGGGTTCCGATTCGCACCCACCTCTGAGAACCCCGACGGAAAGCGGCGCGGCTGGGTCCGCGTGGAGTTCGTGCCCGGAGCCTTGGCCTTTCCCGGGCAGGGTCGGGGGAAGCGTCGTGTGCCGTCTCGCACGCTCGAACTGATCGTGCTCCCGGCGTTCAACCCGCTCGCAGGGACGGAGGCGCTCAACCGGGAACGGCCTCGTCGGGGACGCTCGTTCCTCTTCCAGCGGTTCCTCTCGCGAGGGGTCGCGAGAGGCTACCTGCTGGACGGAACGGACGTGGGCCGCCTGGTCACGGCGCAGTCGGCGACCGACGCGGCCCGAGTATCTTCGTGAGTTCCGCCGGGTCGGTGACCGGCGGACCGCACGAGGTCCCGAAGCAGACCAGAGCGCGCGAGGGGCCCTTCGTCGACGCGGCCGCGGCCGGGCCGGGAAACGAGAATGGGGAAGGGGGTTGACCGACGAACACGGAGAGCCGCGGACGAGGTGACCTGCGGGCAGCGCGCGCGAGCGCGGCCGCGGAGGGACCACTTCCCTCGACCACCACGCTTGCCGGGTCGGTCGTGAGGTATCCCGATGCGAGCGCCGATCCGGCGGCGAAGAGGCCCGCGCCCCCGATCCGCGCGGCGATCGGCGACAGGAGCGCCCGAGCCTTCTCCGTCCAGAGGTCGTCGTGCGTTAGCTCGCCGACCCGGAGGAACGCGAGCGCTGCCGCGGCGTTCGCCGAGAGGTGTGGGCTGTCCTCGAGAGGATAGGACGGTTCGGACATCCCACCGATCGGAGGGCCGTCGTAGAGACGGGGAGCAATGTCGCGGAACAGCCCGTCCTCGCCGCGGTACTCGCGGTCCATCAGCTCGAGCAGCCGGACCGCAGGCTCGAGGTACCGGGGCTCGGAGGTCGCCACCGAGAGCTCGAGGAGCCCCCTCGCGAACTCCACCTGGTCCTCGAGGAGACCGAACCCCTTCGCGCCGGTACGATCGAGCCGATGGGCGATCCCGCGTGCGGGGTCGTACGCCCGTGCCAGCCATCGGTCCGCGGCGCGACGGGCCTCCGCGAGCGCCGGGGGCTCCTCGAGGACGGTGCCCGCCCGCGCGAACGCGCCGACGAACCGACCGTTGATGCTCGCGTACAGCGCGGGATCGACCGTCGGAACGGGACGGCGAGCCCGGACCGAGCGCAGGGTCTTGAGGGCCCCCCGAAGCGCCTCGTTCGGGGTTCCCGACAGCGACAATCCCTCGGCCGCTCCCTCTACCGGAAGCAAACGGAACAGCACGTTGCGCTCGGGATCGTGGTGCATCCGACCGTCGGTCCCGACACCGAACACCCGAGCCACCAGACGGTACTCGTCCGGGTCGAGGGCGGCCTTGAGCTCGGCCTTCGTCCACGTGAAGTAGTTGCCGTCGTCCCCGGGCGCGTTGTCCGCGTCCTGGCTCGCGCCCCAACCCCCCTCCGGGCTCGCGAGGACCTCACGAGCCCAGCCGAGCGTTCCCCGGACGACCTCCTCGAACCGCGGCTCGTCGAACCGTTGGACCCCCTGAACGTAGGCGCCCAGCAGTTCGGCGTTGTCGATGCCCATCTTCTCGAAGTGCGGGATGTGCCACGCCTCGTCCACCGAGTAGCGGTGGAACCCTCCTCCGACCTGGTCGTACATTCCGCCATCGGCCATGCGGAGGAGCGTCTCCCGGGCCCGTTCGGCGTTCGCCTCGCGTCCGTTCGCGAACGCGTCCCAGAGAAGGAACGAGACCGTGGTCGGGTGGGGGAACTTCGGCGCCGTTCCGAACCCGGCGTTCACCGGATCGAACCCCGACTCGATGTCGGTGCGAACCGCCTCGGCGAATCGCGAGAGGTCGGGGGCCGTGGTGGTCCGTCGGTCGCGCATCCGGCGCAGCGATGCCTGGATCGCCTCCGAGTTCTGCCGGATCGTCTCCGGCTCCTCCCGCCATAGGCGGGCGACCTCCCTCAGCACCCGGCGGAGCCCGGGCCGGCCGTGGCCGTCGTCCGGCGGGAAGTAGGTACCTCCGAGGAACAGCTCGCCGCCGGGGCTGAGGAATCCCGTGAGCGGCCAGCCTCCCTCCCCCGTGAGCGCGCCGACCTGCCGCTGGTAGCGCCGGTCGACCTCGGGATGCTCGTCGCGATCGACCTTCACCGCCACGAAATGCTGGCGAAGGAGTCTCCCGACCTCGGCGTCCGTGTAGGTCGTCTCGTCCATGACGTGGCACCAGTGGCACCACGAGGCGCCGATGTCGAGAAGGATCGGCCGGCCGGTGCGACGAGCGACCTCGAACGGCTCACTTCCCCACGGGTACCAGTCGATCCCCTGCTCTGCGGCCGCGCGCAGGTAGACGGAGGAAGATCCCGCGAGGCGGCGGGCGACCGGACCCGACGACGGTTCGGACGGCTCGGCCACGCGGACGACGGTCGCGGGCCGCTCATACGGTTGTCGGGGCCGGACCGCGAGCTCCCGTGGTGTAACCGGATGACGGGCACGTTACCGCCCTCGCGGGCGTTATAAGCAGGACCAAGGTGCCCGCCCCGAGGCAATCCCGATGGAGATGCAACCCGGTCAGATGGCCTACGACCGGGCAATCACGGTTTTCTCGCCGGACGGCAGGCTGTTCCAAGTGGAGTACGCCCGGGAGGCCGTCCGACGCGGGGCGACGACCGCCGGCGTGGTCTATTCGAACGGCGTGGTCCTGATCGCGGACCGGCGCATCCCGAACCCCAAGCTCGCCGAAGCGGCCAGCCTCGAGAAGATCCACCAGATCGACGAGAACATCGGCTGCGCGACGGCCGGGCTGGTCGCGGACGCGCGGGTCCTGGTCGACTACGCACGGCTCGCGGCCCAGGTGAACCACGTGACGTACGCCGAGCAGATGTCGGTGGAGATGCTCGTGCGCCGGATCTGCGATTACAAGCAGCAGTACACCCAGTTCGGCGGAGTGCGGCCGTTCGGCACCGCGCTCCTCGTTGGCGGCTACGACGACTCGGGCCTCCATCTCTTCGAGACGGAGCCGTCCGGCTCGCTCACCAGCTTCAAGGCGGCGAGCACCGGCGGCAACAAGGGGCCTGTGATGGAGCTGTTCGAACAGAAGTACCGGCCCGGCCTCGACCGCGACGCGGCAATCCTGCTCGCCCTCGAGGGGCTCCGGGCAGGGCTCGACGAGGGCGGCAACCTCTCTCAGGTCGAGGTCTGTACGCTTCAACAGGGCGAGGGGATGAACCGCCTCGGCTCGGACGAGGTCCAGAAGCTAGCCCAGCGCCTTCCACCCGCCGGCACGTCCGGCCGGTCGGCCCGCTCCTAGGGGGGAACGCCCCGGTGGCCTTCCGATGGTGAAGGTCGAGGACGCGGTCATCGCCCGCTGGGAGACCGGGGGGTCCCGGTTCGAGGTCCTGGTCGATCCGGCCGCCGTCCAGGAGCTGAAGGACGGCAAGGACATCGACCTCACCGACAAGCTCGCGCTCGAACACGTGTTCAAGGACGCGAAGAAGGGCGACAAGATCTCCGAGGAGTACCTCGAACGGACGTTCCACACGCGCGACATAGGGGCGATCGCCAAGCAGATCGTCCTGAAGGGCGAGGTCCAGGTCACGACCGAGCAGCGGCGCGCCCTCCAGGAGACGAAGCGGAAGCAGGTAGTCGCCACGATCGCCCGGAACGCGATGAACCCCCAGACCGGCGCTCCGCACCCTCCCGCCCGCATCGAGGCCGCGATGGTGGAGGCGAAGGTCCACATCGACCCGTTCCGCCCCGTGGATGCGCAGGTCCAGGAGGTCCTCGACAAGCTCCGGCCCCTGATCCCGATCCGCCTCGACGTCGTCAAGGTCCGGATCCGGCTCCCAGCCCAGCACTATCCCCGCGTGATCGGGGACCTCAAGTCCCTCGGACGGCTCCTCCAGGAGGAGTGGCTGTCGAACGGTTCCTGGGTCGGCGTCATCGAGATCCCCGCCGGCGTGCAGACCGAGTTGTACGAGAGGCTCAACGCGCGCACGAAGGGCGCCGCCGAGACGGGTCTTGTTAAATAGCGCACTCCGGTCGGGCGGGCCGGTGCAGCACCGAAAATGTCCAGAGGTCATCGGCCGGGCCACCGCGAGCGTGGCCGCGAGGGGTCTCCCTCGCATCCCTCCGGGGATCGTATACTAGTTCTCCCTGGGGACGAGGTCCCCAACCAGGGCCTGAAGCCCGGGCCGGGCACGTACCGGGTCGGCGGCAAGATCTACGCCAGCCTCCTTGGCATGGTCTCCGAGCGGCCCCCACTCGTCCACGTCGTACCGTTCTCGGGGCGCTACATCCCGAAAGCGGGGGACGTTGTCGTCGGGACCGTCGTGGACGTCCAGACCACCTTCTGGCTCCTGGAGATCGGCGCGCCCCGGTGGGCCCCCCTCCACATGACCGGCACGCCCTGGAAGATCGATGTCGGGGAGACCGGCAACTACCTGCACGTCCGCGACGCGGTGGTCGTCCGGGTCGAGAACCTGGAGGCGACGGGCCGCATCGGGGTCACGATGGTCGGCGAGGGCCTCGGGAAGCTCGAGGGCGGCACCATCGTACGGGTCTCTCCCGCGCGGATCCCCCGCGTCGTGGGCCGCGACGGCTCCATGGTCGAGACGATCACGCGTCACACCGGCGCCCACATGGCCATCGGTCAGAACGGCCGGATCTGGATCGAGGGCTCGCCCGAGGCCGTTCGACGGGTCTCCGAGGTCCTTCGGCTGATCGACGAGAACGGCCAGCGCTCCGGACTGACCCAGCAGATCGAGGAGTACCTCCGCTCGACCGCCCCGAAGGGGGGTCTTGAGCCCGAGGAACGCGGGTCGCCCCCGACCGACACTGCCGGAGCTCCGGACGGACGCCCCTGGGGGGGACCGAACGACGAGGCCCGGGCTGCCTTCCTTTCCAAAGATCCGTAAGAATTCTAGGAGACAAAACCATGGGAAACATAGGAGCGAAGGATGTCCCGGTCCTTCTGAGCCCGGAAGGGCTTCGACTCGACGGGCGGCGCCTCGACGAACTGCGACCGATCCGGATCGAGGCGGGCGTCCTTCACCAGGCCGACGGCTCCGCGTTCGTGGAATGGGGCCAGAACAAGGTGATGGCCGCGGTCTACGGGCCGAGGGAGGTCCACCCGCGCCACCTTCAGCAGAACAACAAGGCGATCATTCAGTGCAAGTACAACATGGCCGCGTTCGCGGTCGACGAGAGGAAGCGGCCCGGCCTTGACCGGCGCTCTCAGGAGATCTCGAAGGTCATCGCGGAGGCGTTCGAGTCGGTTGTGTTCGCAGAGGAGTTCCCCCGGACGAGCATCGACGTCTACATCGAGGTGCTCCAGGCCAACGCCGGCACGCGCTGCGCGGGCCTAGTGGCCGCCTCCGTCGCGCTCGCCGACGCGGGGATCCCGATGGTCGACCTGGTGCCTGCCGTCGCGGTCGGGAAGGTCGCCGGCCAGATCGTGCTCGACCTGAAGAAGGAGGAAGACAACTTCGGCGAAGCCGACCTGCCGATGGCACTGGTCCCCCAGTCGGGACGCCTGGTGCTCCTCCAGATGGAGGGCCACATGACCGAGGAGGAGCTCGGACGAGCCCTCGACCTCGGCGTGAAGGGCTGCCGCGACATTTACGACAAGATGAAGGCCGCGCTCCGGGCGCGGTATACGCTCACGCCGGTCGCGGGAGGCGCCGCATGAGCGAAGAAGTCGTCGCCGAGATCCTCACGACCCACATCCTCGACCTCGCGGCCCAGGGCCGCCGTGTTGACGGGCGGGGGCCCGACGAGTACCGGAAGATCACGGTCGAGCCTGGGTTCGTCACCACCGCGGACGGGAGCGCCATGGTTCGGCTCGGCCAGACCCGCGTTCTCGCCGGGATCAAGCTCGAACCGGGCAAGCCGTTCCCGGATACCCCCAACGCGGGCGTGCTGACGACCAACGCCGAGCTGATCCCTCTCTCCAGCCCCACGTTCGAGCCCGGTCCCCCCCAGCCGGGGGCCATTGAGGTCTCCCGGGTCGTCGACCGCGCCATCCGCGCGGCGGAAACGATCGATCTGACACGGCTGTGCGTGACGCCGGGCGAGAAGACGTGGGTCTGCTACGTGGACGTCCACATGCTCGAGCACGCCGGCAACCTGATCGACGCCGCGCTGCTGGCCGCCATCACGGCGCTCTCGAACGCGACCATGCCCGCGAAGCGGTTCGGGGTCGCGGAGAGCGACTATCCGCTCGAGGTGCTCCACCTGCCGATCGAGTGCACGTTCGTCCGCCTGGGCGACACGATCATGGTCGACCCGACGTTCGAGGAGGAGCACGCTGCCCAGGGACGCCTGACGGTCGCGACCGACGAGACGGGCCGGGTCGTGGCGATGCAGAAGGGCCTCGTAGGGGCGTTCTCGCCCGATGACGTCAAATCGGTCGTGCGCCGTGCGTTCGTCCACGGTGAGCGGATGCGCTCGCTCGTGAAGGGAGGCCGGACGTGAGCAAGCGGACGAAGAAGGTCGGTTCTACCGGCTGGATGGGTCCTCGCTACGGCATCCGGATCCGCCGGCGGGTCCTCGAGATCGACCGGGCGCGCAAGCGACCGGCCCCCTGCCCGCAATGTTCGACCGTCACCCTTCATCGCGTCGCGAGCGGCATCTTCGAATGCCGGCGCTGCGGCACCCGGTTCTCCTCGAACGCCTACGTCTTCGCGGCACCGCCCCCGATCACGCGGACGGAGAAGATACCCGTGCCCGGCAAGATTTAAGTCGCGCCCGGGGTCGAGAAGGATCGATGTTCCGTTGTATCCGCTGCGGGGAGGCCCTCCCGTCCGACGCGAACCTCTTCGGCGTCCGCTGCGACAACTGCGGAGGCAAGATCTTCACGAAGGAGCACCCGAACGTGAAGAAGGTCCTGAAGGCCCGCTAGGCCTTTGGGATGAGGCTCTGGACCTCGACCCAGTGCCCGTCCGGGGCCTCCACGAAACCGATCCAGTAGCGTCCCTGCTCGATCCATGGCTCGACCGCGACGCGGGCTCCCATCGCGACCAGACGGGCGATCGTGGCGCGGGCGTCCGCCACCTCGAACCCTAAGTGGTCGAGACCCTCTCCGGGGGAGAAGGGTGTGTCGTACGGCGAGCCTGGAGGGTACCAGTTCAGCTCGAGCTGCGCCTTGGTCTCCGGGTCGATCAGTTCCACGAAGATCCCCCCATGGTTCATCCGGCCGCGCTTTTCCTCGACCAGCCCCAGGCCCTCCGTGAAGAATCGAATCGAGCGGTCGAGGTCGGTCACCCGGATCCCCACGTACACGAGCCCCATCGGATCCCCGTCGCCCCGGAGCACCGGGGCAGATAGGCTCGCGCGGTCGGGGCCGGAAACGGATTAATCCGGGGCGGCTGCCGGTATCGGGATGCGCAGCCCGACCGTTACGTTCCTCGGCGGGGTCCGCGAGATCGGGGGCAACAAGATCCTGATCGAGGACGGGCCCGACCGTATCCTGTTCGATTTCGGGCCGTCGTTCTCGCCCCGCTACGAGGAGTACTACACCGGATACCTGCAGCCCCGCTCGGCCAGCCCCGTCAAGGACCGCCTCGAGTTCGACCTCCTGCCGCGCGTGGAGGGGCTCTACTCGCAGGAGGCGCTCGCCGACGCCGACCTCCCCTGGCAACCTCCCGAGGTCCACGGTATCTTCGTGAGCCACGCCCACTTCGACCACGCGGGCTATCTTGGCCTGGTCGACCCCGACATCCCCGTCTATGTCGGGCCGGGGACGAAGGACCTGCTGGACGCGATCCAGAGCGCCAGCCCGACCGTGAAGTACGGGGAGCACGCCTGGCGGATCGTTGCCGACCGGTCTCCCGTGAAGGTCGGCCGACTCGAGGTCGTGCCGTTCCCTGTCGACCATTCGATCCCGTTCGCCTACGGCTTCCTCGTACGCACGTCGGAGGGGACTGTCGTCTACACCGGCGACTTCCGCCATCACGGCCCGCGCGCTCGGGACACGCACGCGTTCTTCGAGGCGGCCGCGAACGAGCACCCCGAGGCCCTGTTCATCGAGGGGACCCGCGCGGGACCCGACCCCCGCCGGAACCTCACGGAGGAAGGGGTCCGCTCGGCGGTCGACGGCGTCCTGACGAAGCGGCCCACGCTCGCGCTCGCCTGTACCTATCCGAGGGACATCGACCGCCTGTGCACGCTCTACGGTGCCGCGATGGCCGAAGGCCGCACCCTCGTCGTCTCGACGCGGACCGCGCACCTTCTCACATCGGTCGCGCCGAGGTTCCCGACCGGCGCCCTGCCGCTTCCCGGTCGGAGCCCCGGGATCCGCACCTACGCCCGCAAGAAGAAGCGGGTGTTCAAGTGGGAGGCTCCGTTCCTCGACGAGGCGCTCTCCGCGGAGGAGGTCCGGGCCGACGGCAAGCGGTACCTGCTGGCCCTCGACTTCGCCCACTATCCCGAGCTCATCGACCTCCGTCCTCCCCGGGGCAGTCCGTTCATCCATTCGATGAGCGAGCCGTTCAGCGAGGACGACGTGGACGACAGGGTGATGCACAACTGGCTCGACCACTTCGGCCTCGAGTTCCACCAGATGCACGCCAGTGGCCACGCCTCGGGTCCCGAGCTCGAGGGGATCATCGACTCGGTCCGCGCGCGGACGGTCTACCCGATCCACACCGAGCACCCCGAGTCGTTCCGCTCGACCAGCGGGGTCGTCGTCTCCCCCGAGCTCCGCACGCCGTACCCCATCGGCGCCGGGGGCCGCGCCCGGTAGGTTAAGGCCCGGCGTCCCTCGTGAGCCACGATGCCGCCCGAACGCCTGTCGACCGGCATCGCCTCCGTAGACCGGCTCCTCGGGGGAGGGCTCGAGCCCGATTGCATCACGGAGATCTACGGAGAGGGTGGCAGCGGCAAGTCGCTCTTCTGCCTCGACCTCGCGGTCCGGGTCGCCCGTAGCGGACGTTGGGCGTTCTACATCGACACCGAGGGAGTGAGCGCCGACCGTCTCCGCGGCATCGCGGGGGCGGACCTCGACCGAATCCTGAAGCGGCTCCTCGTCTCCACCCCGAAGGACCTCGAGGAGCAGGGTCGGGCCGTCAGCACGGCCTGCTCGATCGCCCGGGACGGAAAGCGGCCGGTGGGCCTCGTGGTCCTCGACTCGGCGACGGCCTACTACCGCCTATCGCTCTCGGGGGACGATGAGGACGAGGCCCGCCAGTCCCTGGCGCTCGAGATCGCCGAGCTCGTGGCCACGACCCGTCTCGCCGCCGTTCCCGTCCTCATCACGAACCAGGTCTGGCGCAGCATGCGGAACGGGACGCTCGAGCCTCTTGGCGGCTCGTTCCTCAACCACGCCGCGAAGACGATCCTCCGCTTCGACCGGCTCGCGGGCCCGCTCCGCCGTGCGGTCCTCGTCAAGCACCGGTCCCTGCCGGAGGGTTCGGCGGAGTTCCGCATAGGGCCCTCGACCCTAGAGAGCGTCGGGCCCGGTTGAAACCGAGATAAGCCTCCGACCCACTCCGTGGGCGATGGCGCAGGCGATCGAGGTCTCGGAAGTTCCGACCCCGATCGGGACGTTCCGCGTCGCCTACACCGGGCGGACCGTTCGCGTGGTCGACCTCCTCGAGAACGGCGTCCACCAGACCGGTATGCCGGCGGGCGCGTCCCTCCGCAAAGCGCCGTTCCCCACGGGGAGCCCGCCTCAGCAGCTCCGGGAGTACTTCCGGGGCAACCGCGCCGATTTCGAGGTCGACGTGGACCCGCAGACCGCCTCCGACTTTGACCGCACGGTATGGTCGACCCTACGCGCGGTCCGCGCCGGCCGGACCGTTACGTACGGGGAGCTCGCCCGGCGCGCCGGCTTTCCTGGCTCCGCGCGCGCCGTCGGCGGCGCGATGGCCCGCAACCCCATCCCGATCGTCATCCCCTGCCATCGGGTCGTCGGCCAGGGCGGTTCGATCACGGGTTTCGGGCTCGGGCTCTGGAGGAAGCGATGGCTCCTCGACCACGAGGGGGCCTGGCCGCTCCGCTCACGTTCTGCGGACGGTCCCCGTACCCGGGGCCAGCGGACTCTGGACGGCAGCCCCGTGAAGGCGTCGCACCGGCCCCCCGGGCTCAAAGCTACTACAGCCCGTAGCTAGTAAGGGCCCGAACCGCGCCGACCGGGTCGATGACCCACGGGGGGGGTGCCGGAAGGATACCTACGACAGTTCGTAGCAGGAACGGGCTGCTCAGCCGGAGTAGTAGCTCGCGTCGTACGGCTCGGGCTTGAGACCGCGGCGCTGCCGGATCTCGGCGACGACCTTCCCCTGGAGCTCGACCGGAACCGGTTCGAACCCGAGGGACTCGGTCGCCCAGAGCACCTTGCCGCCCGTGGCGCTGCGAATGTCCGAGGCGAACCCGAACATCTCGGCGACCGGGACCTTGGCGACGATCGTCTGCAGGTCGCCGACGTTCGTCATGTCGAGGATCTCGCCCCGTCGCCGCTGGAGCTCGCGGGTCGCGCCAGCCAGGACCTCCTGGGGAACGTTGACCGTCGCCTTCTGGAACGGCTCGAGCAGCATCCGGTCGCCCAGGCACATCGCCCCGTAGATCCCCGACCGGGCGGCCGGGATCGTCTGGGCGGGCCCGCGGTGGATAGAATCCTCGTGGAGCTTCGCGTCGACGAGGCGAGCCTTCAACCCGTAGACCTTCTCGTTCGCGAGCGGCCCGCGGTTGACGGCCTCCTTGAAGGCGTCCACGATCAGGTCCATCGTCTCGTTGAGGTACTGGATGCCCTTCGTGACGTCGAACAGCATGTTCGTCCCCTCGACGGCGACGATCCCCCGGCCCTCTTCGCGCGGTACGCCGAGCTCGTGGAGCTTGACGACCAGCGCCTTCGTGTCCTTGAACGACTTTCCCTGCGGAATCTCGCCGTCCCGTATCGCCTGGACGACGCCGGCGGGCAGGGGCTCGACCTCGAAGTAGAACTTGTTGTGCTTGTTGGGGGATTTCCCCTCGAACGGCCCCCCGGGCTTTCGGACGAGCTCCCGGTAGACGACGATCGGGGTCGAGGCAACGATCTCCACCTTGTAGTCGTTGATGACACGGAACTCGGTGATCTCGAGGTGGAGCTCGCCCATCCCCGAGAGAAGGTGCTCCCCCGTCTCGGGGTTGATCTCGACCCGGAGGCTCGCGTCCTCCTTGGCGATCTTTCGCATCACTTCGATGAGCTTGGGAAGGTCCGCCATCCGCTTCGGCTCGATCGCGACGGTGACGACCGGCTCGGAAACGTGACGGATCTCCTCGAACGGGGTCATCTCGGAGAACGTGGAGGTGGTCGTTCCCGCGAACGCGTCGGTGAGCCCGATCACGGCCGCGATGTTGCCCGCGGGCACGTCGTCCACCATCAGCCGCTCGGGTCCCATGAAGAGGGAGACGTGCTGGATGCGGTTCTTCATCTTCGTCCCGACGATCGAGAGCTCCATCCCTTTCGCGAGGTGGCCCGAGAAGACCCGGCCCGTGGCGATCTCCCGCGCTCGGGTCCATCGTGATGTCCGTGACCATGAACGCCGTGGGCCCCGCCGCGTCGGTGTCCATCATGGCCTGGCCGATGGGAGTCCCGATGTCGCCCTTCCAGATGTTCGGGATGCGGTACTTCTGGGCGACGCGCGGGGTCGGAAGATGCCGAACGACCATGTCGAAGACGACATCGTTGATCTTCGCCTTCTGGGCGATCTCCCGGGACCGGCCGGTCGAAACGTAATCGATGATATCGGGGAACTTCACGCCCGTGCGCTGCATGTACGGGACACTGATCGCCCAGTTCTCGTACCCGGAGCCGAACGCCACCGACCCGTCGCGCGGGTCGACCGACCAGGCGTCCACGAACTCCTCGGGCGCCATCTTGCGGATGAGCTCGTTGACCTCCCCGATGATCGCAGTGAATCGCTTTTGGAGCGATTCGGGCGTGAGCTTCAGTTCCTTGATGGCGCGGTCGACCTTGTTGATGAATAGGACCGGCTTCACCTTCTCCCGGAGCGCCTGCCGCAGCACGGTCTCCGTCTGGGCCATCACGCCTTCCACGGCGCAGACGACCACGATCGCCCCGTCGACCGCCCGCATCGCCCGGGTGACGTCCCCGCCGAAGTCGACGTGGCCCGGAGTGTCGATGAGGTTGATCAGATACTTCTCGTTCTCGAACTCGTGGACGATCGTCACGTCCGCGTTGTTGATCGTGAGGAGGCGGGCCTGTTCCTGTTCGTCGAAGTTGAGGTAGAGCTGCTTTCCGGCGAGCTCGTTCGAGATCATGCCCGCCGCGGCAAGGAGGTTGTCGGAGAGGGTCGTCTTGCCGTGGTGGATGTGCGCGACGATTCCGATGTTGCGGATCTTGTCGAGGTTCCGCATCATGTCGGGGATGGCCTTCGCCAGTTCGCTTCGAATGTGGGTCATCGTCGCCTCCTAGATCCTAGCGCGCCGACTGCGAAACGCGCTCGGTCTCTTCCTTCCGCCCGATCGAGAACGCGGTCATCTCTCCCTTCGCGGCGAGGCGGATCTCGTCCGCGAGGCAGGAGTGGATCGGCTTGGTGGACTTCCGGGACGCCTGGATGGCGCCCAGGGCGAGGTTGCGCACGGCCACGTTGAGGCGCCGGGAGGGGGACGCGTCCACGGCGCGGGGGACCGAGATCCCGCCGAACTGGAGACGAGTGACCTCCTCGCGCGGGGCGGCGTTCTCCACCGCATCGACGAGGATCTGGATCGGGTTCTTCCCGTCCTTTGCGGCGATCTCGTCGAACGCCTGGCGGACCGTCGCGAGGGCCTTCATCTTCTTTCCCGTGAACTTTCCCCCCTTCATGAGGTGGTTCGCGAGGCGCTCCACGAGGTGCATCCGGACCTTCATGAACGGTCGGCCGCAGAGCCGGCCTTCGGTGTGCGGGGCGTAGACCGCATGCAGGTAGAGGTACGGGAGAAGGCCCGGGTCTCGGACCTCGACGCCTTCGAACGAGTACTTCCCGAAGAGCGGGGGGATCGCGAACGGCGGCGCGGCTATCGGCAGCGTGCGCTGCACGATGGGACCGACGTCGTCCTCGTGTTCCCGCGGTGGCAACGGCGCGTCGGACGCTCCCTTCATCGAGCCGGCTTCTCCTTTCGTCCCCGGACGAGCTCGTCGAGCGAAACTCCGTTGACCTGGATAACCTTGTACCGGACCCCGGGGATGTCCCCGTAGGAACGGCCCATGCGCCCGCCGATGCCCTCGACGAGGACCTCGTCGTGCTCATCGATGAAGTTGATGGCACCGTCCCCGACCGCGAACGCCGTGACCTGACGCCCGTTCTTGATCAGTTGGACCTTGATGCATTTCCGGATGGCGGAGTTGGGCTGTTTCGCTTCGACGCCGACCTTCGCGATCACGATTCCGCGGGCCTGGGGAGCTCCCTCGAGAGGGTCCGAACGCTCCTTTAGGTGGAGCGTACGGCGCTTATAGTACCGATCCGACCAGCGTCGCCGCTGGCGGAGTCGGGCCAAACGGCCCGCCGTGTGGAGACCGGACGGGGGTGGCATTTCACGGAAGTGGGGGCCGAGCCACAAGGCGGCCCTATTTAAGGTCCCACCCGTGATTTGCCCTCGGCGGTATCCAAACCGCCGGGGAACCTCGAATGCCGTTGTCGATGCCGTCGTCTGGCCCCCGTCCCCCTCAGGCGGGGTCCGGACATTCTGGCCCCGGGTCGGACGCGGTCCGCTCCGAGCTGGCGGACCTCGCTCGGGAGATCGTCGCCTGCCGACGCTGCCCCCTGGGCCATACCCGTACGAACGCGGTCGTTTACCGAGGAAGCCCCGCGCCCCGGATCGTGTTCGTCGGAGAAGCACCGGGTGCCGAGGAGGATCGTCTCGGGGTACCGTTCGTCGGCCGCTCGGGGAGCATCCTCGACACGGCCATCGCTCGGCTCGGCCTCGCTCCCTCCGAGTTCGGCATCCTCAACATCCTCAAATGCCGCCCTCCGGCCAACAAGTTCGACCGTGCGGCCGCCGAGACCTGTCGACCCTACCTTGACCGCCAGCTCGCGCTCCTTCGGCCGAACCTTCTCGTCTCTCTCGGGGCGTCGGCTCTGCGCGCCCTCGACCCGTTCGCTCCGTCGGTCATGAAAGCGGCGGGCGCGCCCCGGTCCGCTCCGGGCGGCACGCTGTTCCCGCTGGTCCATCCGGCGGCCACGCTCAGGTCCCGGCGAATGAAGGAGCGCTGGGAGCGCGACCTCGGCACCCTCGCAAAGCGCCTCGGAACGGCCGTTGTCTAAACGCCTTTAACTCGCACCGGGCTCCTCGCGCCGTGCGAACGCTCGAGCTGTTCGTCCTGGGGGGTTCCTACCACTCCGAGGCGGACGGGGTCGTCGTCGAGCTGTTCGGCCGGACTCGGGACGGAAGTGCCGTGGTCGCGCGGTACCACGGCTTCCTGCCGTACTTCGTCCTGACGGAGCCGTCCGCCGAGACCCGGGAGCGGCTGGCGAAGGACTCCGAGATCGTCCGGGTCGACGACATCACGACCTGGGTCGCCGGACGGGACCGGCCGGCGATCAAAGTGACGTTGCACAGCCCGTGGCTCGTTCCTCAGTACAGGGACGGCTACCGAGGAAAGGACCCGGACTCGACGGTACTCTCCTGCGACGTCCCTTTCGTGCATCGGTTCCTGTACGACAAGCACCTGGGTCTCTCGGTCGCCTTCGAAGCGGACGACGAGCCCGAGGAGGTCCGCGTCCGCTACACCGTGCCGACCGTAGTACGGATTGTCTCCACCGAGGGCCACGACATTCGGCCGTCCGAGCCGTTCCGTCCCTCCCTGCGCGTCCTCTCCTTCGACATCGAGAACGCGATCCGCGAGCGCACGATCTTCACCATCTGCGGCGTGGCCGATGGCGCCGGGAGGCCCCGACGCACGTTCCGGCTGCACAACGCGGACGAGAAGAAGATCCTCGAGGAGTTCGTCACGGTCGTGGTCGAGGACGACCCCGACGTCCTCACGGGCTACAACATCGGCGGCTACGACTTCCCGCTCTTGGTAGAGCGGGCAAAGCACCTCGGACTACCTCCGCTCGCGCTGGGACGGGAACGGTCGGAGCCTCGCGAGATGGGGGAGCGCCTCTGGAAGATTCCCGGACGGGTCGTGGCCGACGCCTGGTGGTCTGCCCGCCGCGATTTGCGGCCGAAGCAGGAGACGCTCCAGTTCGTGGCGCGTACGCTCTTGGGGGACTCGAAGCTCGCGGTCGACCGGCGCAACATGGACCAGGAATGGGCCCGCGATCCCGTGGCCGTCATGGAGTACTGCGAGCACGACGCGGACCTCGCCTTCCGGATCCTCGAGCGACTTCGGACGATAGCCAAGGCGACGGACCTGGCGACGGTGGCCCACCTGCCGCTCGAGGAGGGTCTGAACGGGCGGACTTCCCTGTTCATTGACTCGATCCTGATCCCCCGGGCCGACGCCCGCGGGGTCGGTGTCCCGTCCAACCACTACGCGGGCCGCGAGAGCCCCATCGAGGGGGGCTACGTCCACGGGATCCGGGCCGGCCTCTACCCGTGGGTGGTGGTGCTCGACTTCAAGTCGATGTACCCGTCGATCATCATCGCCCGGAACCTCTGCTTCACGACGCTCTCCCCCGAGGGTACTACCGTCGCGCCCAACGGCGCGCGATTCCTGACGTCCTCCTTCCGCCGCGGTATCATTCCGGAGATCCTGGCCGAGCTCCTCGCGGACCGCACGCGCTTCCGAGCCGCCGGTCGTAGCGCCACCGACCCGGAGACCTCGAAGTATTACGACGGGCTTCAGGACGCTGTCAAGGTGCTCATGAACTCGTTCTACGGGGTCCTAGCCTCGAGCTTCTACCGGTTCACGAACAAGGACATCGGCGCCGCGATCACGGCGTTCGCGCGCCAGGCGATCACGTCCATCATCGGCGAGCTCGAGAAGGAAGGGGCCAACGTCGTCTACTCCGACACCGACTCCGTCTTCGTGCGCTCCCCGGTGGCGTCGCTCGAGGGGGCGCGCGAGTTCGGCGAGTCCCTCGCGAAGCGGTTCAGCCACGAAGGCGTGACGTTTGAGTTCCAGTTGATCTACGAGGCGTTCTTCTCCCACGGCGCGAAGAAGCGCTACGTCGGCAAGACCGTCTGGCCCCGCGAAGAGCTGGTCGTTCGCGGCTACGAGACGAGACGGACGGATGCCTTCGACTACCAGTCGGACTGCCTGTTCGAGGTGTTCGACCTTGTCCTGAAGGGAGATACCGACGGCGCGATCCGCCGGTCGCGAGAGCTGGTCCAGGCGGTCCGCAATCGAGAGGTCCCCGTCGAGCGTCTCGTCGTGGCCCGGAGCGTCCGCGACGAGGGCGAGTACAACGCCTCGACCCGTGACGCGCTCCCGTTCCTCCGAGTCTATCGGCAGCTTCGCAGCGAAGGCTACGACGTCTTCCCGGGAATGCGTGTCGCCTGGATCGTCACCGATTCCCGCCGAAGCCCCCAGGAGGTCGAACCGTGGGTCGAGGGACGGGCGCTCTCCAAGCAACCGGACTGGGAGTACTACGCGGACCGGGTGGCTCAGACCCTCTCCCGGGTTACGGAAGTGTTCGACTGGGACGCCGCCGCGCTGCTCCGGGGTAGCCATCAGCAGCGGCTGGGCGGAGCGAGGGAGGCCGCCGCCAAGGCATCGGGGCCTCCCGCATCCCTCGACACTCCGGTCGGAGAACTGGACAAGTCGACCCGACGTCGAACGTCCAATCGGAGCCTTACGGACTGGGAGTAGGCCGGTCGCGAGCCTACTCCTCGGTCGGACCCGAAGGGAGCTGCGCCGGCGCCGCCGACGCCGTGTACGCGCGCAGGGCGAGAATGCCGCCAGCGGCAGCCACCGGTACGCCGAGCACGGCAAGCAGCGGAAGGCCGAGGCCGAGGACGCCCGCCGAGAGCAGCAGCGTGAAGACCGGTATCGCGGTCATGAGCATCGGCGGGAGCACGAGGCCGACACGGTCGATGGCCCGGAAGTACACCAGCGGGGCGAGGAAGAAGCTCGTGAGCCCGGTCGCCGCGAGCGCGGCGAGCGGGAGCGGCGCGATGTGGAGGATCCCGCTCCATCCACCGGGGACGAGCGGGGCGATGACGAGGCTCACTACCGCCGCCGCGAGCATCGACTGCGCCACGATCGCGGAGGAGGGGGCGGTCTCCCCGGCTCGCGCGGTGAGGACGAAGTAGAATGCGGTCATCACGGGTACGGCCGCGACTGCGAGCCACCCCACATACGGGACGGGGGCGAGGCGCTGACCGCCAAGGATGGCCATCGTTCCGCCCAGAAGGCTCGTGACGAGGCCGGCAACGAAGAGGGGGGTCCCGATCTGCTTGCGGTAGAGCCCTACCAGCCACGCGGCGAGGATGGGGGTCGCGATCACGTCCCCGATCAGTGCGAGAAGGGACGTATCGACCGGACCGGCGAGAAGGGTAGACGCCAGGACCGAAAGCTGCATTCCCATCAGGAACGCGACGCGGACGTACGCATCCGACGTACGCCATACACGCCCGAACGCCGTGGCGTGCCCCTGAACGAGCGCGAGCGCCGCGTATGCGCCCCCTCCGAACACGAACGGATAGACGACGATCGCCGACGGGGGAGTCCCCGGGCTCACCCAGAGGACGAACAGGTAGTACGTCGCCCAGGTGAAGGCGGCAATCAAGGAGAGCCCGATCGCGAGGGCCCGGTTCCGGGCGGCGGTTGTCACAATCCCGCGTCAGCAGGCCGCATCCCTAATCGTTTGGGGAAGAATCGCGCCGTCGGGCGGCCCGCTCACGAATACCCTTCGTACCGCAGGGCGCGGGAAGGTACGACCACTCCGCGCCCCTTCTCTACGTGGCCGATCACGACGGAATCCCGAGCGCCGACACGAGCGAGCCGTCGACGGATCGAGCCAACCTGGGAGCCCGCCACAACGATCACGAAACCGATCCCCGCGTTGAACGTCTCGAACATCTCACGGTCCGAGAGCCCTCCGAGCTCCTGCAGCCACCCGAACAGCGGAGGAGGGGCGGGCCAGCTGTCGAGGTTGAACCGGACGTGCTGGTTCAGGCGCGGGAGGTTTCGGACCCCGCCGCCAGAAATGTGGGCGAGCCCGTGGATGCCGGGGAGCTCCGCGAGCGCGTCCGCGAACTCGGAATAGGTCCGCGTTGGCGTGAGGAGCTCTCTCCCGACGGCGAGGCGCGCGCCGGGGCGCGGGCGACGGAGGTCGACACGGGACTCGTCGAGAAGGCGCCGGACGAGCGTGAACCCATTCGCGTGGATCCCCGTCGACGGGATGCCCACGATCGCATCCCCCGGTCGGATGCGTTTCCCGAGAACCGGGGCCCTGCCGTCCGGGAAGACGCCGAAGGCCGTGGCTCCGAGGTCGATCCCCCGGACGATCTCGCCGACGACGGCCGTCTCGCCGCCAAGGAGCGAACAGCGTGCGGCCGTGAGGCCCCTGGCGAGGCCGCGGCCGATCGCCCGGAAGGTCGCGGCATCCGGTTGCGCGCATAGGATCGTGTCGACGATCCCAACGGGGCGCGCCCCGACCGAGGCCAGGTCGTTACGTTGATGGCGACGGTGTCCTCTCCGACCTCTTCCCAGCGCCCGAGCTTCTCCGCGAGCAGGACCTTGGTTCCGACGGTGTCGGTGGTTACAGCGAGCGTCTCCCGGCCGACCCGGACGATCCCGGCGTAGTGTCCCGGAGCGTCCAGGGGACGACCGTGGGAGGCGGGCGCAGTGTACCGGGCGGCCCGCAGGAGCTCGCCGAGCGCCTTCGTGACCTTCGAGCGGTTGACGCCGCTGGCAGCGTACGTCCGGGTTCGAGTGGCTCGAGACCGACCTGCCACGGTGCGGGGAGGGGCGCCGGCAAAAAGCCCTTTGGATGGGGGTCCCGCCGCCTTCTTACCATCCGCCCGCGTCCGCGAAGCGATGGTCCCCCCGGTGCGGCGACGCGACCGCCCGCCCGGAGAAGCGGTCCGGGAGTCCCCGGCACGCATCCTCGCGGGCCGGGCTCTCGTGGGGGGCCGGCTCCAGCCGCTCGAGATCGCGATCGCCGAGGACGGTCGCATCCTCTCGATGGGCCGTATACGCTCGGGAGCTCCCCGCCACGACGTCGGCGACGCGGTGATCCTGCCGGCCGCGACCGACCTCCACGTTCACCTGAGGAGCCCGGACGGCGCCACGGGCCCCGAGTCGGTCGCCGCGGGCACGGTGGAGGCCGCGCTGGGCGGCGTGACGCTGGTGGGCGACATGCCGAACAAGAGCCCGCCGGTCGACTCGGTCGAGCGGGTGGATGCGCGGGAGTCGATCGCGCGGCACAAGGCCGCCGTCGACATCCTCCTCTACGCGAGCCCCCGGCGGCCGAATTCCATCTCCGGCCTCGCCCGGCGCGCGGGCGGGTTCAAGGTCTTCCTCAGCCCCACCACCGGGATGGACGACCCGCCGTCGGCGACAGAGCTCGACGAGCTCCTCGGACGGCTGGCGGTCGCTGGCCTCCCCGTCTCCGTTCACGCGGAAGACCCCACCCTCTTCCGCACGCAGGTCCCACCGACCGACCCGGTTGGGTGGAACCTACAACGTCCGCCCGAGGCCGAGGCGGCAGCGATCCGGCGGCTCGTCGCCGCGCCGCCCGGCCTGCGCCTCCACATCGCCCACGTCACGACCCCCGCGTCGGCCGCAGTGCTCCGAGCGGCCGGCATCTCCTTCGAGGCGACCCCGCACCACCTCCTGCTCTCCGCGCGGCCCGGGGCCGACGCCCGGTTCAAGGTCAACCCGCCCCTCCGAAGCGAGGCCGACCGGCTCGGACTCTGGGAGGCGTTCTGCCGTGGCGAGGTCCCCTGCCTCGCGAGCGACCACGCTCCCCACTCCGCTGAGGCAAAGGGACTCGGGTTCGAGCGCGCACCCAGCGGCATGCCCGGGGTCGATACCATGCTGCCGCTCCTCCTCGCGCGGGTCCGGGCCCGGGAGGTCTCCCTACCCATCCTGGTCGCGAGCGCCTGCGAGCGCCCGGCCCGGTGGCTCGGCCAGCCGCTCGGGCGGATCGCTCCCGGCCACCGGGCGAATCTCCTCGTCGTGGACTTCCGCGCTCGCGTTCGACTCGCGGGCAACGACCGCGCGGGCCGCTGGACCGCGTTCGAAGGACGCGAAGTGATCCGACCCTCCGAGCACTGGCGGGACGGGGAGAGGATCGTGGCCGGCGGAGAGTACGTAGGCCGTCCGACGGGACGGGTCGTCCGACCGGAGTACGCTCCTGGAGAGGTAGTCCCGTCCTAGTCCCTCGGGACCGTCTCCCGGGCCGAGGGCCGGTACGCGCTCCCCTCAGGGCGGCGGGCGGGCCACGGCGTCCGTGGGCGGGGAGCCGGTCGCTCGATCCCTGACGCGGGGGGGCCATCCAGGTTCGACCCAGCCCATGACGAGCAGGACGAGGTAGACGACCGCGAGACCGGCGAGCGCGCCGAACGCGTAGTCGAGGAGCGTGAAGTAGGAAGTGATGGTTGCCCAGCGGGAACGGAGGACGATCCCTGCGTAGAGGAGCACCAACACGAACGGCGTCGACCCCACCGTCGTGTAGATGCCGAAACGGACGGGCTCCATCCGGGCGGTCCCGGCCGGGTAGCTGATGTAGCTCCGGACCACCGGCACAAGGCGCGCGAGGGCGACCGTCACCTCCCCGTGCCGGGAGAACCAGCGGTCCATCCTCTCGAGATGGCTCGGTTCGATCCGCAGTGCCCCGAGGCCGATCCCGGTGATCTTCTCGCGTCCCCAGCGTCCGAGCGCGTACGCGACGTAGGAACCGACCAGCCCGCCGACGAGCGCGACCGCGATCGCGCCCGGGAGCGGGAAGATGCCCTCCGCAACGAGGAACCCGGAGAACGTCAGGATCACCTCGCTCGGGATCGGGGGTATCCCGAAGCTCTCGACCATCATCAGGACGAACAGACCCGGTAGGCCGATCGTCTGGAGGATCCAGACGATGAGGTTCACGACCTCGCCGACCAGGGAGAAGACCATCCCGAAGGTCCTCCTCAGTCGCCCTAGGACCCGCCGGCCCCGTCGACGATAAGCCGGAAGGGAGCGGAAAGCCCGGCGTTCGTCTGGGCAGGGATCCCTTCGAACTCAAGTGGTGTGGAGCAGCCGCCGCAGGAGACGGACGGGCGGCGGCGCCCGAGGGCGATGGAGAGCGCGACGCCGACCTCGATCTCGCGCGGGCGGACCGGCGAGCGCTGGATCGCGTCCCGCAGCTCGTCGAGCAACCGATCCGTATCGTCCCGGTCGGCGACGGAGGTCATCGGAGCGTAGACCGGGAGGGGCCTCTTAAGGACCGCCGGAGCGGGCTCAGGCCGGGGGGTCTTCCGCAGCGTCCCCGGCGGAAGGCGTGTCCACCCGCTTCTTCGGGGTTCGCTTGAGGATCTCGGAACTGATCTTGTCGAGCTCCTGCATCAACGAGTCGATGTCCGGCTCCGCCTCGGGCTCGGCCGCCTTCGGGACCTCGGCCGCTGGGGCCGGAGCGAGGGGCTCGGACGTCGGCAGGGTCTCGGGCTCGACGGGTTCGGGCGGGGTCACGGGCGTCGGTTCGCGCCAATCGGCCGCGCCCATCGCGCCTGCGCCAACTCCACCGGCGAGAGACGCCTCCTCCCATTCGGAAGGGGCGGCCGGGGGCGTCGGGCCGCCGGCGCCTGCGGGCGGGCCTCCCGACCATTCGGAGACGGGTGCCGCGGGCGGGGGCGGAGTGCGGCGGCGACGGAGGATCAGCAACGCGACCAGAAGGGCCACGACCACGAGCGCGACCGACGTCGCGATCGCCCACGTGGGGAACGTGGCCGGCGCGACGCACTGCCCGTACGTACAGCCCGATGCGGCCTGGACCACACCGGTGTTCGGCGTGAGTCCGGCCAGCACGACCACGGCGAGCATGGCGATGCCGAGCGAAACGGGGACGATGCGTGTGCCTCGTCTTTCCGATGTCATCGTGACAGGGCGCGAACGCCCTTGCAACCTTTCCATGCCATCGGTCCTATGTAAACGTGCTGTGAGGGTACGCTCGGAGCCGCGATCGCCACGACGTACGAGGCAGGCCAACCGCCGGGGCATTTAACGCATACGATTTAGAACCGGCGCGGGTACGCGGGTTCGGCCCCTCGTGACCGTTCCGTACCTGCTCCTGTTCGTTGTCCTGCTCGCGGTCTACCTGGTCTACTCGGCCTGGGTTCGTCTGGACCCGCGCTATCCGATCGTCGCCGCGCTCGCGCTGCTCATCGTAACCGCGGTCTTGGACGCGGCAGGAGAATCGGCATCGTCGAATACCTTCGCGGAGTACGTCTTTATCCTCCTGGCCGGCGGAATCGTCCTCCTCCTCCTCGATCACGCGCGCGAGTCCCGTCCGAAACCCGCTCGCACGACGGGATCAGCGCCTCAGGTCCTTTCGGACCACACGGCGGCCCAGGCGACGGACGAACGGAAGCGGCCTGCCGATCAGACGCTCGACGGCCTCCAGAAGGAGCCGGTCGCCCTCGTCGATGCTGCGGGTCGCGACCGTGACCAGGACGAACAGCCCGGCGAGCGCCAGCCCTAGCGGAGGAAGAGCCCACCCGGGGAAGGTCGGGCGGAAGACGAGGAACAGCGCCGCGACGGGCAGCGCGGCGACCGCGAGGGGGACGACGAACTGCCTCCGGAACGGGTGGATCCGGTCGCTGGACGCGATCTCCACGAGGGCAAGCCCCGAGTAGAGCACGGCGGCGCTGCTCCAGGCGATCGCCGCGCCCACGTACCCCATGCGGGGGACGAGCAGGAGCGCGAGGACGACGTCGGTGGCCCCGGCAGCGATAGCGTTGTACGCGAGCAAACGGGTGTACCCGTAGGCGACCTGGGCGACAGTGGACGGGCCCAGCAGCGTCATGACGAACGCCCCCAGCACGGTGATCTGGAGAGGCAGGACCGTCGTCGAGTAAGCGGAACCGTACACGAACCCGAGGGATTCGCTCGGGAGAAGGACGAACAGGAACAGGAGAGGCATGGAGAGGACGACAAGCCATTTCGTGATGGTAGCGTACGTGAGCCGGACCGCGTGGGAATCGCCACGTCGGACGAAGCGGGCCGCGACAGGAAGGAAGACGTACGCCGCGGCATTGATCCCGACCAGCAGCAGCCTCGCGAGCGTGAGCGAGGCCGTGTAGGTCCCGACCTCGCCGGACCGGAAGATCCCCAGGACGAGCGTGTCGCTCGACCCGAGGAGGGTCGCCATGGCGCCGACGACGAACAGAGGTGCCGTGAAGCGGAGGAGTTCGCCGCGCGCGTGGGGGGCTCCGGGACCCGGGGGCAGGCGACGTGGCAGGCGTCGAAGCGCGTAGACCACGAGGCCCACCGTCGTGACAACGGCCGCCACGGCGTAGGTGATCAGCGCGTCGTGGTACGTCAGCTGGCGTGGCGGCAGCGTGACCGCGGCGACCACGAACCCCAGGAACAACGCGGGGTTGAGCACCTGGACGAACAGGGCGTTCGGGAGAACGTCAGCGAACCCCTGGAACACCGCCGCGATCAGGTTCGAGACGATGCTGAACCCGGCGGCGATGGCGAAGAACTCGAGGCCGAAGCCGATCGCCGGAGAGCCGAGGGCGTTTCCGAGGGTGGGTCCGGAGAGGCCGAGGGCTACGGCCGAGGTGGCCGCGGCAACGCCTCCGACCGTGAACGCCGTGCGGACGATCGTCCTCCGCTCCGAGTCGGAGGTCGAGTACGGGAGGCTACGGGCTACGGCCAAGGGCAGGCCGAGCGCGCCCACCGCCGACAGGACCCCCGCCGCCGTGAAACCGAAGGCGAACGCGCTCCAGTCGCCGGGCGAGATGCTGCGGACCAGTAGCACCCGGGAGAGGAAGCTGAAAAGGACGAACAGGAACGTCGTGACGATCAGGTAGATCGTCCCCCGAGTGACGGTCGAGAGGCCGTCGCGAACCTCAGTCCCCTGCACGGCGGACACCTAGGCCTCCGGGGGTTTTCCCCGCGTGCTAAATACGTAGGCACTCGAGGCGGCCCGGCGGCAGGTCGGAGCAGCGTGACGCTTTGGACGGGGACCTCGACTGCCGCCGCGGCTCACACCGCGGCTCCGCTCTACCGAACTCCCCCCGTTTCGACGCGATACCGGGGCGACCGCGATTCCCGCTTAGGACTCGGGAAGGGTCTCTTCCACCGGCACCGGCTCGCCCTCGGGAACGTCCGAATCGGTCCACGCGGCGGTCTCGGGAGCCGCTGGGGCGGCGTCGGTGGCAGCCGGCGGCTGCTTGCGACGCCGGCGGAGCAGGAGAAGCCCTGCAATGAGCGCGATGATGACGACCAGGACCGAAGTCCCGATCGCCCAAGGAGGGAACGACGCTGCGGCGGGGCAGCTACCGTAGGTACAGCTGGACGTTCCCTGGCCCACCCCAGCGTTGGTCGCAATGCCGGAAGCGACGATCACCGCGAGCATCCCGGTCGCGAGAGCGAACGCGACAATACGACTCCCGTTCTGCTTCGAAGACATGGTAGCTGCTACCGCGCTCCCTTACGATTCAGTCGAAGTCCCCTATAAAGGGCACACCCCCCCATCCGCCGTCGGATATACGACCCCGGAAGGGCGGCTCCCCGAGCTGCGGACCGATGGGGGTCGGGCGACCTGGGCGCCCGATGCGGGCAGCGGCCGACCCATGAGTCCGTTCAGTTCCCCGCCCCGGTCGTTCCTTTAACCCGGGGGCGGGTCGACCCTCCGTGACCCTCCCCGGGCCGCCGGGCGCCCTTTGGGCGCTCGCCCTCATTCTCTGGGCCCTGGTCGCCGCCGTCACGGGCGAGGCGGTCCGGGTCGTTGCCTCGCGCTGGGTGCCCCAGTGGCGCTCCGCCGACCCCCTGGAACGCGGGATCCTCGACGTCTACCTCGGGGGCGCCTTCCTCTACCTTGTTGCAGCGCTTCCGATCGGAGCGTTCACCGACCCGGTCGTTTTCGGAATCCCCATTCTTGCCGCGGGAGCCCTCGTGCTCCTGGTCGCGCGGTTGCGACGGGCGGGGAACCGCCCTGCGATCGAGGCCACATTCGCCCGACTGGGCCGCCCTTGGGTCCTCGTGGCGATCGCCTCCGCGCTGGGGCTCTACCTAGTAGAACTCGCGGTGGCCCTCCCTGTACCGACGGGCAATACCTACGACGCGAGTCTCCTGACATCCTACACGGCGCTGCTGCTCCAGCACCATACCCTCCCCCTTTCGTTCAGCCCCTACTCCGCCTCCATGATTGTCTATCCCCAGGGGATCACGGCGTGGCTCGGGTGGGCCCAGATCTCCTTCGGGCTCCCGCCCGCCCGCACGAGCCTCCTCGTGACGCCGCTGTTCTTCGCGCTCGCGCCCCTTTCCGGCTTCGTCTTCGGGCGGCGGATGTTCGGAACGGAGCGGGCGGGAGCCGTCGTGGCGATCGTCCTCGCCTGGCTGGGGCCGGGGACCCGGACACTGGTCGCAGGTAGCAACGACCTCGTGGTCGCATTCCCACTGGTCCTGCTCCTTGCGGCCCAGTCCACCGTCTGGCTCCGTGGGACCCCAGGTCGTGGGGATGCGATCGGGTTCGGGGTTCTCCTCGGCTACTCGGCGGCGATCAACCCGGTGGGCGCCGAATGGATGCTCCCGGCGCTGGTCGTCATCGGCCTCGTCGGACGCCCCGCGTTCGGAGGCGCGACGGCGCGATGGCTGGGCCGCTGGGCGCTCACCCTTGCCGTGTCCCTCGTCGCGATCGTTCCCTCGCTCTACGTCCTCGTGCTCGGGCGGACGAGCCCCATCCTGGTCCCCGGAGCTGCGGGACCTCCCCCCGGGTCGACGGTCGGCATCACGGGTGCGACGTGGGTCGGGAGCGTCGATCCGTTCCTGTTCCGCGGCGGAGACGTGCAGCTTTCCCCGCTCGCTTCGATCCGGATCGAGCTCGCGTTGCTCCTCGTCCTCGGGTTGTTGATCCTTGTAGCGGTGGGCCGCACGTCCGCGCTTGGCCGGTACCTGGGCCCGTTCCGACGCTGGGCCCTCGCCGCAGGCGTCACGATCGCGGCGTGGCTGGGTCTCCTGGTCGACGCGGGGAGCGACGGATCACCGGTGCGGGTCCTCGCCTACCTGACGAGCGCGCAGGAGCTGACGCTCTGGCTGTTCTCGGTCTACGCCCTCGTCGCCGCGATCCCCCTGATCCTCGTCGTGGAGAGACTCGCGGCTTCCGCCCCCCGGACCGCCGCGGCGACCCCTCCGGAACGGACACCCGGGACCCCACGAACCCGCGCGCAGACCCGGGCGCTTGCCTCGACCGCGGTGCTGCTGACGGTGGCCATACTGCTCGTCGTCCCCGGGATCGTGCTCACACCCACGTCGCTCGCCCCGGGGCTCGGAAGGATCTACCGGGACTTCGGCAACGTCTCCGCGGGGGATTTCGCCCTGCTCCAAGCCGCCGCATCCGACCTTCCGGCGGGGAGCCGGGTCCTGGTCGCGCCCGGAAGCGCGGCCGAGTTCCTTCCCGGGTACGCCCCGGACATCGTCCTTCTCTACCCCATGGAGCCCGGATGGGCCTGGGTCAACGCATCCTACACCGATGTGGTGAGCGAGCTCACCAATGGGACGCTGAACGCTCTCGGCAACGCGTCGCTCACGGCCCTGAGCGTGGAGTACATCGCGGTCACGATGCAGAACACGATCCTCTGGCCCGCGTTCTCGCCCGCGCCGATGCTCGCCGATTCCGCGAAGTTCCACCAGGACTTCCACGACGCGGACGCGTACCTGTTCGCGGTGACCTAGGACCCCGCAGAACGGGCGCGCTCTAGACGAACTCATCGAGGAGGGTGGTGTTGCCGCCGATCCCCGCGGGTTGCTTGACGAGGGGGCCCGCGTGCAGGACCTCCTCGAGGTCCTCGTACGTCGGCCGGTCGGTCCGGTAGAACAGCCCGATCGGGATCTTGTCGCCCCACTCGAGGGAGCGCTCCCACGCCGTCACAATGTCCGTCGGGTCGTGGCCGGCGCTCTCAAGCTTGTAGACCCTCTGGCGGAAGAAATCGAAGGTGTTGATCTTGTTGTACGTGACGCACGGGCTCATGACGTCGACCAACGCGAACCCCTTGTGCTGGATCCCCGCGGCGACCAGGTCGGTGAGGTGCTTGACGTCCCCCGAGAATCCACGGGCGACGTAGGTGGCGCCGCTCGCGAGAGCGAGCGCGATTGGGTCGATCGGGTTCTCAATCACCCCGTTCGGGGTAGATTTCGTACGGTGGCCCATCGTGGAGGTCGGGCTCGCCTGGCCCGTCGTCAGCCCGTAGATCTCGTTGTCCATCGTCACGTAGGTGATGTCGACGTTCCGACGCATCGTGTGGATGAAATGCCCTACCCCGATGCCGAACCCGTCGCCGTCCCCTCCCGTGCCGATCACGGTGAGTCCGTGGTTCGCCCAGCGGATCCCTTCCGCCACCGGCATGGATCGCCCGTGGATGCCGTGGAACCCGTAGGAAGAGAGGAAATGCGGGAGGTTCGAGGAACAGCCGATCCCCGACACAATCACGACGTTGTGGCTCGGGATGGCGAGGCGCTTCAGGGCCATCTCGATCCCCGCGACGACGCCGAAGTCGCCGCACCCCGGACACCAGGTCGGCCGGATGGACGACTTGCCGACCATCGGGAGCGCGACGCCCATTCCCGTGGGCACGGGGGCCGGCTTACTTTCCGCCATGCGACATCACCTCGAGTGCGCGGGCCACGATCTCGTGTGGGAAGAAAGGTTCGCCGTCGTATTTGAGGAACTTCTCCGTGCACTCGATGCCGGTCTCGGCCCTCAGGAGGCGGCCGAACTGGCCCGAATAGTTCCCTTCGACCAGCAGGGTGCGACGGGTGGCTGCGAACGCCGCTCGGACGCGCACCGGGTCGAGCGGATAGACGGTCGGGAAGGCGAGGAGGTTCGTGGACTGGCCCCGCGCCTCGAGCTCCGTACGAGCGTCCCGGACCGCACCGATCGTCGACCCCCACGCCACGAACGTAAGCGGCGCGTTGGGAGGCCCCTCCACCTCAGGCGGGGGGGCTGCGCGCAGGAGCCCGACGAGCTTGTGCATCCGCTTGTCCATCATCTTCTGCCGTTCTGCGACCCAGATCGGGATCCCGGACCTGATGTCCGATATGAGATGCCCCTTCTCGTCGTGCTCGTCCGAGCCGGCAATGAACTGAAGGCCCTGCTGACCCGGGAGGGCGCGCGGCGACACGCCGCTCTCGGTGTACTGGTAGCGAAGGTAGTCGTGGCCGTTCGGCTCGACCGTGAACAGCGAGGGGATCTCGACCGAGAGGTTGATCTCCTCCCGGTCGACTGTCGCGAAGTTCTCGGAGAGGTGAAGGTCGCTCGCGACCAGGACCGCGGTCTGCCAGTCCTCGGCGAGCTGGAAGGCGTGGACCATCGCGGCATACGCCTCCTTCGGATGGGACGGCGCCAGGATCGCGCGGGGGAATTCGCCCTGGCCGGCGCCGAGCATGAGGTTAAGATCGCCCTGCTCGGTCTTGGTCGGCAGGCCGGTGGATGGGCCTGAGCGTTGCGAATCGACCACGACGACGGGGGTCTCGGTCATACCCGCCATCCCAAGCGCCTCGACCATCAGGCAGAACCCGCCGCCGCTGGTCGCGGTCATCGAGCGGACCCCCGCGTACGACGCCCCGATCGCCATGTGGATCGCGGCGAGCTCGTCCTCCGCCTGCTTCACGACTATTCCGAGCGACTGGGAGTGAGCGGCCATCCAGTGCATGATGGACGACGCCGGCGTCATCGGGTACTGCGCGAGGAACTTGCACCCGGCTGCGGCCGCCCCGAGGGCGATGGCCTGGTTGCCGGTCATCAGGAGCTTCGGGGCCCCGCGCCGGGAGAGCGCGTGGTCGTTCACACCGGCGTTCTTCTGGGCGAACGCGTAGCCGTCCTTGCTCGCGCCGAGGTTCCAGTCGACGACATCCCCGGCTTTCTTCCCGAACGAGTCGGCGAGCACCTGGTGCACGACGTCGAGCGGGATCCCCGCGAGGAACGCCGCCGCCCCGATCCCGCCGGCGTTCTGAAGAATCGACTGGCTGGTGTGCTTTCGTGCGATCTCGAGGGTCGGTACCGGAAGTGCTCGGACTCCCGCCGGGAGGTCCGCCGCCGTCACGGGGAACTTCTCGGGGTCGTGGATCACGGTGCCGCCGGGACGCAGCCCGGAAGCGTGGATCTCGACGGACGCTTTGTCGAACGCGTAGAGCACGTCCGCGCCGTCGCCCTGGGAGTACGGTCGCGTGTCCGAGGCTCGCGCCTGGAACCAAACGTGACCGCCCCGGATCACCGACTGGTAGGCGTTGAACCCGAAAACGTGCAGGCCCATTCGGGAGAAGCAGCGGGCGAGCGACTCGCCGACGGAAGCAATCCCATCGCCGGCCTGGCCGGCGACCCGGACGGAGAGTTCTCCCACGGCGATGAATCAGTTCCGGAGGCTATTAATCGGCTGGGGTGCGCCGGCCGTTGCCCGAAAGCCCTTGCGTTCGGCGGGGAGGCGTCGTACCCCCGGTGCCGGCTTTCGGAACCACGCCGTCACGCCGCTGGGAAACGGCGGCCGAGAGCATCCTCGATGCTCCGGACCAGTCGCTCCTCGGCGGCGGACCCCCACGGAGAGCGCAGGAGCGCGGGTGGGTCGACCCAACGCGACGGGGCCGATGATCCGAACGCCTCGAAGAACTCCACTCTCCAGTCATCGGGGAGGGGGGCGTCGTCGGACGGAATCTTGAGCCCCGCGAGTTGGAAGGCGGTTCGTGCGAGAGTCCGGGCAACGTTACTGGCCTGGTATCCCCCACCGCCGGTGACGACCAGGCGCCCTCCGAACTCCCGGGAGAGTTCGACGAGCATCCGGTCGACCTCAGCGTAGCCCGCCGGGGTGAACTGGAGTTGCGCGAGCGGGTCCCCCCAGTGCCCGTCGACACCGTGCTGAACGACCAAGAGGTCGGGTCGAAACTCCCGGATCAACGGGGGCAGCATCCGCCGTACCAGCGGAACCAAGGCCTCGTCTCCCACTTCCGGGGGCAACGGGACGTTCACCTTGAGTCCGGCTCCATCCCCCGTCCCGGTTTCGGTGACGCGACCGGTCCCAGGGAAGAGCGTGCGGCCGTCCTGATGAATGTCGACGTCGAGTAGCCGCCCTGTGCCGTAGAATCCGTACATGACCCCGTCGCCGTGGTGCACATCGATGTCGACGTACGCGACTCGACGGCCGGCGTCGAGGGCCGCGGCGATCCCGACAGCCACGTCGTTGAATATGCAAAATCCGCTCGCTCGATCGCGGTGGGCGTGGTGGAGCCCTCCGGCTGGAGCGAAGGCGGTGCCCCCGCGCTCCAGAACGAGCCGGACGGCTCGTTCTGTCCCGGCGACGATCCGTGCCGATGCCTCGAAGCAGTCCGGAAAGGCGGGTGTGTCCCCGCCGTCGAGTGATCTACGGTCCCCGGCCCGACTGGCGGAGCGGATCTGCTCGAGGTAGCCGGCCTCGTGGAACGAGAGCAGCGTGGAGGTCTTCTCGGGCTCGACCTTGCGTTGCCAGTCGATCGACGACCGCTGTTCTGGGAGGAGAGTGCTTTCGAAGAGGCGGACGGCAAGCTCGCGGCTCGCCTCGTTGAACGGGTGATCCCCCCCGAAGTCGTACGACCGAAACCTAGGGTCCCAAACCACGGCCAGTCCGGTGGCGGTCATCCAGCGCACTCGGTACGACCGCATCGCGCGCCCGAGCGATCGAGGGGGAAACGCCCTCCATCGCCCCCCGGCACGGCCGCCATTCCGCGGTGCACCGGTTCGACCTCAGGCCTTCGCCATCGCCGTCGGTCGATGGAAGCTCACGGACAACTGGTAGCTGCCCTCCGTGATGACCGTCTCCACGGGCAGGCCGATCTTGTGGAGGACCTTCATCGCGGCCGCGTTATCGGGCAGGATCTCGGCCACGAATCCCTCGACACCGCTGTTGCGGGCGATTCGCGCCAGGTACCGTATGACGAACGACCCGATGCCGCGCCGTTGGTAGTCGTCGCGAACGAGGTAGGAGACCTCTGCGATGTTGGTCGAACGGTTCATGAAGTAGCGACCCACCGCGATGATCTCCTCCCGTTCGGGCTTTTGGGGATCCTGCACGACGCCGACAATCGCCATCTCGTTCGAGAAATCGACGTGGACGAAATGAACGAGGCCCCGGTGGGGCATGGACTTCAGGGATTGGAAAAACCGCTGATAGACCGTCTGCTCCGAGAGACGGTAGAACAGGTCCTTCATCATCTCCTCGTCCGTGCTCTTGATCGGGCGGAAGGACACGCGCGTGCCGCCAAGGAACGTGTGGGTCGTCGACCATTGTGCCGGGTAGACGACGCCGATCTCCGGGACGTCCTCCGGGATGAACTTGAGCCGCTTGGCCTCCCGGATCAGGCCGGGCCGGAAGTCGGGGTGAGCGATCGATATCAAGGCAAGCGCGCGCTCTTGGATCGTACGGCCGTGCAGGTACGCGATCCCCCACTCGGTCACCACGTAATGGACATCTCCACGGCTCGTGACGACCCCCGCCCCGGGCTTGAGCTGGGCCGTGATCCTCGAGACTTTGCCGTCCGAGGCCGTCGAGGGCAGCGCGATGATCGGCTTGCCTCCGTGCGATCGGGAGGCGCCGCGCACGAAGTCGACCTGTCCGCCGATCCCCGAGTAGAAGTAGGCCCCCAGGCTGTCCGCGCACACCTGCCCGGTCAGGTCGATCTCGAGGGCGCTGTTGATCGACACCATGCGATCGTTCTGCGCGATCACGAAGGGGTCGTTGGTATGCGAGACCGGATGGAACTCGATGAACGGGTTGTTGTCGACGAAGTCGTAGAGCTTCCTCGACCCCATGCAGAAGGCCGCGACTACCTTGCCCTTGTGGAGCGTCTTCTTCATGTTCGTGATCACCCCGAGCTCGACCAGGTGCATCATCCCGTCCGAGAACATTTCCGTGTGAACCCCGAGGTCCTTCTTGTCCTTCAGGTAGTAGAGGACACTGTCGGGGATCGTCCCGATGCCCATCTGCAGGGTCGACCCGTCCTCGACCAGGCTCGCGATCTGCTTGCCGATGAGCCGTGCGATCTCGTCCGGCACTCCGATCGCGGCCTCAAGGATCGGGTAGTCGACGGGGACGAGGAAATCGATGTCGTCCACATGCAGGAAGGAGTCCCCCAGCGCGCGCGGCATCTGGGCATTGACCTCGGCGATGACCAGGTGGGCAGCCTCCGTCGCGGGCTTCACGACATCCGTGCTCACGCCGTAGGAGCAGTAGCCGTGGGGATCCGGCGGGCTCACCTCGATGAGCGCCACGTCGATGGAGACCCGGCCCCTCTCGAAGAGCCGCGGGATCTCGCTGAGGAAGATGGGGGTGTAGTCCGCGCGACCCTGCGCGACCGCCTCTCGAACGTTCGGACCGATGAAGAGGGCATTGTGCCGGAAGTTGTCCCCCCATTTCGGCTCGGTGTACGGCGCGAGGCCCAACGTCATGATGTGGACGATCTCCGCACCGAAGACCGCGTCCGCGCGTTTCACGAGCGCCTCTACGAGCCTCTGGGGCTCGGCGGCCCCGGACCCGATGAAGATGTGGTTCCCGCTCTCGATGGCAGCAACGGCCTCGGCCGGATCGCGGACCTTTTCTTTGTACCGCTCGACCCATTCGGGCGGTTCTGAGAGATTGGCTTTCACGATCGCACGACCCTCCACGCTCATGGAAGAGCCCTAGTGCGCAGGCGTCCGCGCCCCGCCGTCGGCTGGGCTTCTACGGAGGCAAGGCGAAGGGTCGGACGGACGCTCACGGTACCTACAAACCGAGTCCTGCCCTTATTCGTCTTTCGTCAAACGAAAGCATACCTGAGAGTCCGCGGGTCGAACGGACGCTTCGAACGGAGGTACCGGCGATGAAGTATCCTCCTCGACCGATCGGTCACGTGCGCCACAGAAAGCCGAGCTGGTTCTGCCGAGTGAGGGTTATGGCGGGCCGCCGCGGAGGTGACCCATGCCGCCCCCTGCGCCAAGGGAAGGAACGCTCCGGCCGGACCACCGGGCGAGGGGCGATAGGATGACGCGCCCCTCCGTCACTCGCGTTCTCCGAACTTCTTGATGTCGTCGGGAACGGCCTTGGTCGCGACCTTCGCCTTCCCCTGAACCAGAACACGGATCTGTTCGACAACGTCCGGGTTCGCGAGCGTGGTGACGTCCCCGACATCCATCGTGTTCGAAATGGCGGCCAACACACGCCGCATGATCTTGCCCGAGCGGGTCTTCGGCATGTCGGGGACGAACCGGACGGCCTTCGGACGCGCGATCTTTCCGATCTCGGACTCGATCGCGTGGACGATCTTGGCCTCGATCTCCGGGCCGGCCTTGAACCCCGGCCGGAGCACGACGAAGATCTCCGGCACCCGACCCTTGAGCTCATCGGCGATCGGCACGACCGCCGCCTCGGCCACCTCGGGCACTGTCAGGCAGGCCGACTCGATCTCCTTCGTCCCGAGCCGGTGCCCCGCGACGTTGATCACGTCGTCGATCCGACCGAGAATGCGGAAGTAGCCGTCGGCCGACAGCATCGCCCCGTCGCCCGCGACGTACGGCCAGTCACGCCAGTCCTTGCTGTTCGGATTCTTGTTGTACTTCGTGAAGTACGTTCTCTTGTAGCGCTCGGGGTCGCCCCAGATCGTCGTCATGAGCCCCGGCCAGGGGTTGCGGATACAGATGTTACCGGCCCGGTTCGAGCCCGGCGGAAGCTCTTGACCGTTCTCGTCCATGATCATCGGATGGATCCCCGGCGCCCCTGGGCCGCAACTTCCGGGCTTCATCCGATCGATCCCGGGCTTGGTCGTGCAAAGGACGCCGCCGGTCTCGGTCTGCCACCAGGTGTCGGTGATGACGGCCTGGTCCTTCCCGACCGCGTGGTAGAACCACTTCCACGCTTCGGGCTCGATCGGCTCTCCGACCGTCGTCATCGTCTTGAAACGGAGGTCGTACTTCTTCGGCTCGTCGGGCCCGAGCTGCCGCAGTTGCCGGATCGCCGTGGGGGACGTGTGGAATATGTTCACTCCGAGCCGCTCGGAGATCCGCCACATCCGTCCGGGGTCCGGGAACGTCGGGACGCCTTCGTAGATCACGCTCGTCGCGGCCAGCGCCAGCGGACCATAGACGATGTAGGAGTGGCCCGTGATCCACCCGATGTCGGCCGTGCACCAGTAGACGTCGTTGGGGTGGATGTCCTGGATCCACTTCGCGGTGGCCGTGACGTACGCCAGGAAGCCGCCGATGGCATGCTGGCAACCCTTCGGCCGGCCCGTCGTGCCGCTCGTGTACATGAGGAACAGGGGGGCTTCCGCAGGCAGCGACACCGGTTCGACGCGCCGTCCCCGGTACTTCTTCAGGAGATCGTTGACGATGCGGTCCCGGCCCTCCACGGGCTTCGCGGCCGACAGGTACTTCCCGGGGTGACGCTGCCAGACCAGGACGGTGTCGATCGTCTGTCCCTCGCTCTTCGCCGCGGCGACCGCCAGGTCGGCGGCGGGCCGGTGGTCGAGGAACTTCCCGTTTCGATAGTAGCCGTCCATGGTGATGAGGACCCGACTGCCGGAGTCGGCCGCGCGCCGGCCGGCGGATTCGCCGCTGAAGCCGCCGAAGACGACGGTATGGACCACGCCGAGACGCGCGCAGGCGAGCATCGTGATCGGCAGCTCAGAGGTCATCGGCAGGTGGATCGTGACCCGGTCCCCGGCCTTGAGCCCGACCTCGTCACGGAGCAACGCGGCCAGCTCGTTCACCCGGACGAAGAGCTCCTGGTAGGTGATCGCGACGGGCGCCTCCTCCTCCGGCTCGCCGACGAAGATGATCGCCGTCTTGTTCCGGTTCTGCTCCAGGTGCCGGTCGATGCAGTTGTAGCTGGCGTTCAGCTTCCCCCCGACAAACCACCGGTAGAACGGAGCGTTGGAGGCATCGAACGTCGTCGTCCATTTCTTGTCCCACGACAGGAGGTCCCCGTACTCACGGAAGCACTCGGGAAAATGCTCGAGCGAGAACCTCTCCATCACGGTCGGGTCCTTGAGGTTCGCCTGAGCGACGAACTTCGCCGGCGGGGAGTAGAGCTCCTCCTCCTTCCAATGCACGGCAATCTCGGCCTCACTGAGGGTCGTTGCCTCTCCACCCGCCGTGGTTCCCGGTACCGTGCGCGCCATTTTCGTGCCTCCCTTGTGTGTGACCGGAGGGCGGTATTAACTGAATCGCGGGCCGAAGTGGTCAAGCCCGTTTGACCTCTCCTCGCGCCACCGGAAGGGGCTCGTTCCCGAGGGACGTGGCAACGCCTTTCTATACCGTGGGTCTGCGCCGCTGCGTGTCGACCTCGAGCGCGCCGGAAGGTGTCAGGGACCCGTTCTGGGCGCCCGCGAGCGTGGTCGGTCTGACCGGCTTTGGAATGACCACGATGCTCGCCGGCGCCGCGATCGCGTCGAACGGAGCCAACTGGGGCGTCACGAACGCGGCGGTCTTCCCGATGGCCATGGCGTTCGGGGGGACCGCGCAGTTCGTGGCGGGTGTCATCATGATGCGACGGGGCGAGATCTTCCCCGGTTCCGCGTTCATGGGATTCGGCGCGTTTTGGTGGGCGTTCACGCTGCTCGCCAGCGGGCTGATCTCCGGGTCTCTCGGCCCGGGCGGGGCGTACAACGTCATGTGGTTCATGATCGTCTGGGGGATGTTCGCGTTCTCCTTCGCCATCAATTCCCATTATCACGGACCGGCAATCATGTTCGTGTTCTGGGTGCTGGTCCTCGCGTTCATCCTGCTCGCGATCGACTACGGCATGCTGGGCGCGGGCAAGGTTCCTAGCCAGGGCCTCTGGGAGGCCACGGGTATCGTAACCTTCCTCACCGGGGCGGCTGCCTGGTACGCCGCGACCGCTACCCTCACCGCGGCGCATCACGGTGGGAAGAAGGTGCTCCCCTACTAGCCGCGTGGGGGTGGCACTGCGTCGCCCGGACGGGGAGATCCCCGTTCGGGCGAACCCTTTCGTGATGGCGGGCAGGGCAAGAGTTACGGGGGCTGGCGTCAGTCCGGTGCCGTGAGCCGCCCGATACGCGTGCGCCTCTTCGCCACGGCGCGGGTCGTGGTCGGCCACGCAACCCTCTCGTGGCCGGCGCCCGAGCAGGGAATCAGCGCCCGGGAGCTTGTCGCCGCGCTCGAGGAGGCGTACCCCCGCCTCGCCCCAACGCTACGGGTGAGCCGCTTCCTGCGCAACGACCGCTACCTCCGAGACCTCGGAGAGGCGCTGCGGCCCGGCGACGAGTTCGCGGTCCACCCACCGTACGGAGGCGGCTAGCCGTGGTCGTCCGGTTGACCCGCCGGAAGCTCACGGTCGCTGCGGCCGAGACGTGGTTCGCCTCGAGGCCGGGCGGCGGGGTCGTCGTCTTTGCCGGACGCGTGCGACCGGACCGCCGGCGCGGCTCGAGCGTCGTCGCGCTCGACTACGAGGTCGACGTCGCCCCCGCGCTCACCCAGCTCCGGGCGATCGAGAGGGCTGCTCGCCGACGGTTCGGCGCGGGCGGACTGGTCCTCTGGCACCGGCTCGGCCGGGTGCGGGTCGGCGAGATCGCGGTGGTGGCGGGGGCATGCTGCGCGCACCGTGCCGAAGCGTTCGACGCGGCGCGCTACCTGATCGACGAGCTCAAGGCGACGGTCCCTATCTGGAAGGCGGAGCGAGGACGACCCGCGCGTCCACGGCGATCACGCCGAGCCCGGCCGGACGGACGATCAACGGGTTCAGGTCGAGCTCGGCAACGTCGGGACACTCCACCGCAAGCTGGGAGACCCGCTCGATCGCCTCGGTGAGGGCCGCGATGTCGCTCGGAGGTTCTCCCCGCACTCCCGTGAGGAGCGGGTAGCTTCGAACCGACTCGATCATGGTCCGTGCCGAGAGCGGCCGCATCGGCGCAAGGCGGAACGTCACGTCCCGGAGCGCCTCAACGTAGATCCCGCCCATCCCGAAGACGACGATCGGGCCGAAGTTCGGGTCGCGTTGAATCCCGATGAGGACCTCTTTGCCGGCCGGGACCTGCGCCTCGACCTCGAAGCCATCGATCTTCGCCCGGGGGGCCGCAGCGCGTACCGAGCGGTCCATCCGCCCCCACGCCGCACGCAGGACCGCCCCGTCCCCGAGACCGAGGGCGACACCGCCAACGTCCGTCTTGTGAGAGATGTCCGGTGAGGCGACCTTGAGGACGACCGGATAGCCGATCCGCGCCGCGGCGGAAACGGCTTCCTCGACCGTGGTCGTTAGGGTCGAGGGGGGGAAGGTGATACCGTACGCTTCGAGGAGGCCCCGGGCGGCGTACTCCGGTAGGACCGATAAGCCGGCCCCTTTCCCGCGTCCGAGGACGTTCTCGGCCTTGGCACGGTCGACTCGGAACGAGCGGACCGGGTCGTGCGGGCGAGACTTCCACGCATGGTAGCGCGCGAGGCCTCCGAGCCCTTCCACCGCCTCCTCCGGGAACGTGTACGTAGGCACGCCGCGCTTCTCGAGGAAGGCGACCTCCGTCGAGAGGTCGTTGACCCCGAACAGGCAGACCACGATCGGCTTCTTCGTCGTCGCCTTCGCCTGGAGGATCGCCGTGGCCACTGCCTCGCCCGTCACGTGTCCGGCCGGGGTCGAGACGACGAGCGCGCCGTCGACGTCGCTCTGCCCGAGCAGAGCCTGGAGGGTCCGGTGATACTCGTCCGCGTCGACCTCCGCGGTCATGTCGAGGGGGTTGGAGACGGTAGCGATTGACGGGAGGCGCGCGGCGAGGGTCGCGCGGAGGCCCTCGTCGAGCGGAGGCAGCTCTAGCCCCTGCCGTATGGCGGCGTCCGCGGCGACGATGCCGGGTCCCCCCGAGTTGGTGAGAATCGCGAGACGCGGCCCGTCCAGCTCGAGCCCGCTGGAGAAGATCTTGGCGAGCCGGAAGAGGTCGCCCAGCGAGTCGACCCGTTGGACCCCGGACTGGGCGAAGACGGAGTCGTAGAGCTGGTCGCGCCCGGACTGGGCGAGGGAACCGGTGTGGCTCTTGGCCGCCCTTTCCCCGGCGATCGTCCGGCCGCTCTTGATCACCAGGACCGGCTTGCGCTCGGTGACGTCCCGCGCCGCCTCGAGGAACCGTCTACCGCTCGCGAGGCTCTCGACGTACAGCAGGATCACACGGGTGCGCGGGTCGCGGTCGAAGGAGGTCAAGAGATCGTTCTCGTCGACCCCCGCGCGGTTTCCCACCGAGACGAACCGGGAGAAGCCGATCCGTTCGGAGGCGGCGTACGCCAGAATCCCCGCGCCGAGCGCCCCGCTCTGAGAGACGAACGCGATGTTGCCGACCGGGGGAAGCGACTCGCTGAACGTCGCGTTCAGGCCGACCGTCGGGTCGGTGTTGAAGACCCCGAAGCAGTTCGGCCCGACCAACGACATCGAGTACTCGCGGGCGCGCGCGACGACCTGGGCTTCCAGCGCAGCTCCCGCGTCGCCGACCTCGCGGAAACCGGCCGAGATGACGATCGCGCCCTTCGCGCCCGCGCGGCCGAGCTCGTCGACCGCGCTGGCGACGGCGGCCGCCGGGACGATGACCACACCGAGCTCCGGTGGTTCGGGCAGCGAGCGGACGTCCGGATAGCACCGGACGCCCGAGACGCTCTTCCACGACGGGTTGACGGGATAGGCGACCCCTTGGTACCCGCTTCCCAGGATGTTGCGAAAGAGACTGGTCCCGACCTTGCCGGGTCGGTTCGACGCGCCGATCACCGCCACCGACTTCGGCTCGAACAACTCGTTGAGCTCGGGCGAACGGCCTACCGTCATCGACAGGAACCAGTGACCGACGGGTTGCGCGTTATATATGATTACACCGTGGAAACCGCATGAGCGGTGCACCTCCCGGAGCGGGGAGCGAACCGCCCCACGGCCACGCCCCTCCGACCGCCAACCCGGCTCGGGGACCGCGTGGGCTCCTCCAGCGCATGGACAAAGGGGGCATCCGCCACGTCGTGGCCATCGGCAGCGGAAAGGGCGGCGTCGGCAAGTCCGCCGTGACGGCGATGATCGCCTCCGAGCTCCGTCGTCGGGGCCGGACCGTCGGGATCCTGGACGCGGACATCACCGGCCCGTCCATTCCCAAATCCCTCGGCGTCACCGGGCCGCTGGTGGACCGAGGGGAGGGGATCGAGCCCGCTGCCTCGCGTGGAGGGATCTCGATCGTCTCGTCGCAGTTCATGGTCGAGGACGAGCAGACCCCGGTCATCTGGCGGGGTCCGCTCGTCACCCGGCTCATCACCCAGTTCTTCGGCTCGGTCCGCTGGGGCGCCCTGGACTACCTTCTGATCGACATGCCTCCGGGAACGAGCGACGTCCCGCTCACGGTCTTCCAGACCATCCCGATCGACGGGATGGTCTTCGTGCTGACGCCCCAGGACCTCGCCGCGCTGATCGTGAAGAAGGCGATGAACATGGCACGGGACCTCCACGTCCCGCTGCTGGGCCTGGTCGAGAACATGTCCTGGCTGACCTGCCCGCATTGCGACAAGAGGATCGACCTGTTCGGCGCGGGCAAGTCCGCACGTATCGCCGAGGAGTACGGCATCCCGGTGCTCGGCCGCCTGCCCCTGGCCCCCCGGATCTCCGAGCTCGCGGATGCGGGCCGTCTGGAGGACCACAGCTCCGCGGAGCTTACCGCCCTCAGCGCGGCGTTCGAGAAGGCGATCGAGTCGGCTACGCAGGCGTCGATGACGGTGCTGTAGCGCCCCGAAGCACCCGGAACGGGACCGACTCGACCGTGATCCCCCGCCGGGCCAGCGCCGCCCCGAGCCCGGAGACGTGGGCGTCGCCTACGACGATCGCGAGGTGGGCGACCCCGTGGTCGCGAAGGGAAACGAGCCGGTCCGCCATGTGCTCGTTGCGCTCGTCGAGCAGAACGCGCGCGATCGTCGGGCTCACGCGGCGAAGCTCCTCCACGAACTCCTCCGGCGAATCGGTGTAGCGCTCCATCTCGCCGACCACGACCCGGCTCGGGATGAACAGCCCCACGACCGAGCCGAACAGGAGCCCCACGCGCTCCTTGAACGGCATCGACCGCACCAGGCTCACGAGCGTCATCCGGATCGGGTCGTCGATCAGGAAGACCGGGAGGTTCCGCTCGCGGGCGACCGCCATCGCGGTCCTCATCTCCGCCCCGGGGAGGCCGCCACCGATGGAGGCGCCCAGCCGCCGTTGGAGAATCGACCAGAGCTTGGCGAAGAGCGGGCCGCCGGACCTCTGGGCCGCCTGGCCCGGCGGTGCGAACATCGCAGCCGCCCGTTCCTGGTCAAGCTCGATCGCGATCCCATCGAGCGGCCGCCCTGCGAGCGTGGCCCGCAGCGGCGCGGTCAGGTCCACGACGTGGGCCGCCCCGATCAGGACCCACGGCACGGACTGCGAAGGGGCGGTCACGGGAGAAGGAGACCCGGCGCGGTTCATCTCCCTTCGGCTCGCGCCACCGCTCCGGGCGCCGGGGGGGCCCGCCGCACAACCCCCAAATAGGCGGTCGGGGTCGCGCGCGCGCATGGCTTGGACGATCTACACCGTACCGTCCGCGAAGCGCACGGAGCTCGATGCCGCGCTCCGCGACGACATCGTATCCCGCCAGAGCCAGAAGGTCCGGGCCGCGGCCGCCCTCGGGGGAGCCGCGGACGCCCTCTACGTGCTGGTCGAGGGAGCCCCGGAGGCGATCCGTCGCGCGGAGGAACTTCTTGGCCCCGTCGGGAAGAAGATCACCCCGCCCGAATCGGATGCGCTCCTCGCCCGGTTCAAGGAAGAGGAAGAGGCCGCGTCCGCAGGGATGGGACTCTTCTTCACCGAAGAGTAGGCGCCTACTCCGGCTCCGCCGAGTGGGACGGCTCGAGGTCCTCGCCGCCCAAGAACACCCGCTGGCACGATCGGTAGAAGTTGTCCATGCCGATCCCCTCCTTCGAGGAGGTCGGCAGGAGTCCGGAGAGCGGACCCATCACCTCGATCGCACGGAGGAGCTCGGTCGAGAGCTGCCCGTCCAGCGTGGCCGCGTCCCTCGAGAGTGCGTCGTAGACCTCGCCTGGCGAATCCGACCAGGAGCTGATCTCCGCGAGCTGGGCCGGGGTGAGGACGTCGGACTTCGTCAGGACGTTAACGAGCGGGAGCCGGAACCGGAATTCGACGGTCGCGCTCAGCATGAGCAGAGAGACGAACCCCACCGGTGTCCGAGCAAGCGCCGGATCGTAGAGGAAGGCCAGGACCGACCGGTCGCCGCTCAGCGCATCCACGATCGCCTTCGACGCCTCGCGGAACGCGAACAGCTCCACTTGGCCGGGCGTATCGACGAGGACGTAGTCGGTCTTCAGCTCGGTGACGGCCTGCTTCACCTCGAAGATCTTCAGGGCGATCATGTCGGCGGCCGCGATCTGGGCCCCGTTCGGTCCGAGACCGTACTCGTCCTGGATGTCGGCCAGCCGGACCCATTCGCGGATGTCCACGTCCGGGTTGAGGTCGGGGCTCTCCGCGCCCGGGTCGAGGTTGAGGATGGTCGCGTCGTATCCCTGGCCCTTCATCCAGTCGGCGAAGGCGCGGACGAAGGTCGTCTTGCCCGCGCCGGCGGTCCCCGTGAAATAGAACGTCCCGGGTTCCTCCACCTACTTCCTCCCGGCCTGCGCCCGCAACCGGTGGACCTCGGCGGCCAGGGCCCGCAGGAACTGGGCCTTCTTCATCCGCTCGCGCTTCGAGACCTTTACGCGACCCGAGTACTGGAAGAACTGGCGCGGGTAGTGCTTCTTCTCCTCGACCTCGGCCTTGGTGCCGAGCTTCTTGGCGGCCTGGGCGATCTCTTCCGCCGTCGGGTCGACGAGACCCTCCCCCGCCGGGATCCGTCGCCCGCGGGCGCGCGAGAGCCCCTTCTCTAGGTACTGGGGATAGACGTAGAAATGGTCGGGCATCGGGCCCGCCGGACGGAGCTTAACCCGCGGCCGGTGCGACGCGGACCCCGTTCAGGACCCCGTCTTGCCCCGGGCGTGAGCGGACGCGCACCAGGCCGAGGTCGGTCTCGAGGATCGCTCCCTTCGTGATGATGTTGCGTTGGACGTAGTTCGGATTGGCAGGATTCTCCCGCACCGTGACGACCTTCGCGGACTGCATCTTCTTCGTCGCGGGGTCGAAAACGTTGATCGTCTGGGTCGTCAGGATCCGGAGCTTCCGGTTCCCCCCGCGCACGCGGTAGGTCTTCACGGTGCCCGTGCCGATCGTTGCGATCTGGAGCTCGCGGCCGATCTCGAAGCGGCGCTTCTTGCGGATCGGTCGAAGGCGACCGCCCGTTGGTTTCCGCCGCGACCTGCCCTGCCAGATCCCCATCGACCCTCTCGAGAGGCCGTCCGACGGGGGTGCCGTATTTTAGTCTTTCACGCGGCGCTCAGGTCTGGGCGGGGGCCCCCACGGTGAGCACCGTCTTGATCGAGCTGCCGGCCCGATGGTCGAGCGCCGCGTGGAACTCCGCGATCGGCCGTCGTTCAGAGACCAGGCTCTCGCAGAGACCGGCGTGGCGCTCTCGGAGCGTCAGGAGGTCGCGAAGGCCCGCCTCGAAGTGCTTCCGGTTCGCGTTCACGCTCCCCACGATCGCGCGATTGCCGAGCACCATCTCCCGGAGCAGGGCGCCACCGGGAACGCTGGTCGGCGGCTGGGCCGCGTCCGGGATGCCTGTGAGCACCAAGACCCCGTTCGGGCCGAGCCGTTCGAGCAGCGAGAAGTCGAGAGTGGCCGACCCCGTCGCCTCGAGCACGAGGTCGAACCGCGAGTCGCCGAGGACGCCGAGCCCGGCGGCCGCGTTGACGTGGCGCGCCCCGGCGGTCCGCAGGAGGGCCGCGGCGGCTGTGGACTCGCCGTGGCGGTCGATGGTCGTCACCGAGCAACCGCGCAGGGTGAGCACGAGGGAGGCCAGCATGCCGATAGCCCCCGTTCCCGCGACGAGCGCGGTCGGGGCCCGATCCCGAGGCTGACCCGGTGTCGGCTCCTTCCGGTCGAACACTTGGAGACCCTGCTCGATCGCCTTCTCGACGACGCTGAGCGGTTCGAGGAGCACCGCACTGGCAGCGAGCGGCGGGGGAACCCTGACAAGATACTCCGGGACGTCAACGTACTCCTCGGCCATGTACCCGTGAGCGCCTCCGATCCCGCGCTCGGTGAACCGGCCGGTCTCGCAGAAGTCGGAGCGGTTCACGGCACAGAACCGGCAGCTTCCGCATCCGCGGCGGACTGTGGCCACGACGAGGTCTCCGGGGGAGAACCCCACCGCCCCCGGCGCGACCTCGAGCACCTCGCCGAAATTCTCGTGGCCGAGGACGAGGTAGGGTGCTCCGGCCGGCGGCCGCCCGTACTTTCCGTCCACGATATCGTGGTCCGTCCCGCAGACCCCGCATTCGATGACTCGCACGCGGACCGCCCCCGCCGCGAGGGGAGGCGCGGGAATGTCCTCGAGGGTCGCTCCGGGGCTTGGCGGCCGGACCACGATCGCGCGCACGCCTCTCACTTCCCGAGGTACGGGGCGAGACGAGGGAGGACGGCCGATAGGCGGTCAAGGACCGTTCGTTCCTCCGCCGGGGACAGCGGGTCGTACGGCGCACGGTAGCCGACGTCCGCCCCGCGGAGCCGGGCCGAGAGGAACTTCCCCGTAGACGGGAACGGACCCGCGTGAACGACGTCCGCGAGCTCGTTGACGAGGGTCTGGCGCGCACCGGCTCCCGCTGCGTCTCCCCGGCGGCCGAGGTCGACGAGCTCGAGGCAGAGTTTCGGCGCGATGTTCGCGAGGCCCATCACCGCCCCGGAGGCCCCGTGAGCGATCGCCGCGGAGGCGAGAGGGTCGTCTCCCGGAAACACCGCGAACCGTTCCGGTCGGCCGTTCAGGAACGACTCCACGCTCGACAGCGAGCCGGCGGTGTCCTTGATGCCTGCCAAGATGCCTTCGGCTCCGAGCCGGTGGACGAACGGCGCCGGCAGCGCGTATCCTACGAGCGACGGGATGTTGTAGGCGAGGAGCGGCAGGGAGGCCGCAGCATGGATCGACCGATAGTACTGCTCGACGCTCTCGAGCGTCGGGTGAAGGTAGAACGGCGGCACCGCGACCAGCGCGGTCGCGCCGACGGATTCGGCCGTCTCCGCGTACGCCACCGCCTGGCGGGTCGACGGCGCGCCGCAGCCGACCCACACGTCGGTCTTGCCCGTCACGCTCTCGACCACGATGTCGACCAGCTTCGGGCGCTCCTCGTCCGACACCGAAGGGAACTCGCCGAGCGACCCGAGAACGAACAGATGGTCGACGTGGGCCTCGGAGAGGGCGCGGGCGTACCGGGCATTGCGCCCTAGGTCGAGCGACCCGTCCGGCCCGAACAACGTGGGAATGGGCACGGAGAGGCCGTCGAGCGTCATCGGTGACCGACCTCCTGAGGCATCTTAACGCCTGAGGGATTCGGGACCCGTGTGACGTCCAACGACGCACGGTTCGTCGTCGGGGTCGACGAGGCGGGTCGGGGCGCCTGGATCGGCCCGCTGGTGGTGGGCGCCGTGGCCATCGCCGCGAACGGCGTGGAACGCCTCCGGGACGCCGGGGCCCGCGACTCGAAGCTCCTCTCCCCGGCACGCCGCGAGGAGGTGTACCAGCGGATCGAGGAGATCGGGATGACCCGTTCGATCGAGCTTCCGCCCTCTGAGATCGACCGGCATGTCGTGCACGGACGCCTCAACGACCTCGAGGCGAGGACCTTCGGCCAGATCGTCCGGGAGTTCGCCCCGGTCCGTGCCTTCGTGGACGCTTGCGACACGGATCCCAGTCGTTTCGGGCGGCGCGTCTCCAAGGAGGCGGGTCCGGGGGTCCAGGTCGTATCCCGCCACCACGCGGACCGGCTGTTCCCGCTCGTCGGTGCTGCCTCTATCGTGGCTAAGGTGTGGCGCGACCGGGCGATGGCGAACCTGGGCGCGAGCCTGGGATGCGACGTCGGAAGCGGCTACCCATCGGACGCACGGACGGTGGAGTTCGTCACGGCGCACGTCCGCGCCAACGCCGCGCGGCCCGCCTGGTTGCGCGAATCGTGGGCCACGACGCAAAGGATTATCCCCGCGCTACCGACTCGCACCCTCGACCGGTTCGACCGATGACGATCGAAGAGACGCTCACGTCGCTCGTTGACCGGTTCAACCGTCACGTCGAGCAGACCCCGGCGATGGCGGAGGAGCTGCAGGGGGTCTCGCGGACGATCGTCATCCGCCTCACGGACTCCGGGAGCTACTCGGTCGACCTCGCGGAGGGACGGCTTCGCAACCTGCGAAGCGGCGCACCGGCCCACGCCGACGTGACCGTCACGACCGACGAGGCGACCTTCCGCGGACTCGTCAAGAAGGATATCGGTCCGATGAAGGCGCTGGTCACCCGAAGGCTCTCGATCGACGGCAGCCTCGAGGACAAGCTCCTGCTCCGGCGGCTGCTCTAGCCGCTACGCGGCGGTCTACGGCAGGTAGACGCAGGCCGCGATGCAGACCCCATAATGGTCCATCGGGATCGAGAGCTCCTCGGTCCGGTAGTGGATGCGCCGCAGCTCGACGCCCCGGAAGTGGGCGATCTCCTCCATGCGCCACTTGAGGAACTCCTTGAGAGATTTCTGCGTCCCGTGGAGATGGCCCTCCGCGACGTAGCCGCCCTGGCCGTCCGCCCGGAACCCGTAGGCGATCCCCGCGCTGATCACCTCGCCCTCGCCGCCTGCGTGGCGCGCGAGGACGCAGTGGGTGATCGCCCCGCGGGCGATCAGGACGCGGTCGACCTGGCGAATGCCGATCGGGAGGACCGAGGAGACGCTGACGAGGTTCTGCTCTCCGATGCCGGCCTGGAGAAGACCCAGGTCGAACGCGTTGAGCTCGCTCGTCTTGTTGATTCCCTTGCCGCTCGTTACAAAAAAGCGGGTGGGGATGGGGGTCAGCGTCTGGCTCGCCGACACCGGGGCCCGTGGCACATCGGCCGGGAGCGTGGCGTCTCCTTAAGGTTTGGGCCGGCCGGACCGGTTACACCATGATGGCGTGACGCCGGCGCATGGAAGCCTCTGACTCGCCGCTGGCGGCCAGCAGTTCGGCGATGATCGCGTCCGTGAGGCGCAGGCTCGCCGACTCGAACAGCGTCCCGAGCGGGGCGAACCGGGGCCGCTCGGGCTCCTCCGGGAACTCGAGCGCGAGAAGGATCGTAGCGGCGTGCGCGAGCTTCGAGGTCGCGTGTGCCGTCAGGACGATCAGGTCCGCGCCCTCCCGGCGAACGATGTTCGCGGTCTGCATGGACGAATAGCTCTCGCCCTGGCCCGAGAGGATGAACACCGTGTCCCCCTTCCGGACGATAGGGGTCACGCTCTCCCCGATGACGTAGGCCCGAAGCCCCGTCTGGACGAGACGCATCGCGAACGCTCGCCCGACGATCCCGCTCCGCCCGGCTCCGTAGACGAAGATCTGGGGGGCGCGGGAGAGTATCTCGACCGCACGCGAGAGCGCGGCCGCGTCGACCCGCTCGAGGGCCTCGGTGACGCGCTGGCCGATGTAGCGCTGGGCGCGGACGAAAGTGGGGAGGCTAGTGGCGACGTCGGCGACCACGGTCACCTCCCTTCGCCGGCGGCTTTCGCTTCACCGCCTTCGGCATCGGGTGCGGGCGGGCGCGTGGTGCGGGGCGAGCGGGAGGGCGAGCGCCCGCCGGCCGCGCCTTCTCCGGCGGCGCGGCAGTACCCGGCCGTCGTGCCTTCTCAGGGGGCGGCAGAGGGGCCCTCGCCCCCGGCTTGGCGGCGGAGGGGTGGAGCTTCGTCCACCGTCGGGCGAGCGCGCGTTCGTAGAGGAGCTTCATGTACATCGCGTCGTGCTCGAGCAGCGGGGAGCTCGAGATCACGCTCACGTCGTAATCGCGCTCCGCCAGCAGTTCGGCCAACGGGTCGAACCGCACCAGGCCCCGCTTGATGGGCGTGAGACGGAACTCTCCCGGCCCGTAGAACTCCACGCCGGAGAAGTTGAGGTAGAGGGGACCGTCGGTCGCCTTCACGAACTCGCGGAGCACCGGGTCGAGGTCGTCCGGTTCCTCGAAGCTCCGTCGCTCCCGTGCTGCGAGGTGCGGGAGGTTGAGTACCGGGATGATCGAGCCTCGCGTGCGGTGGGCAAGCTCGAGCACCTCTTCCCGCGAACCGAACACGTCCGGGTGGCCGCTGGGCTCGATCGCGAGCCGGACCTTGCCCTTCGTGAACTTCGAGAACCAACCCGAGAGGTCCGTGACGATCTCGGTGAGCGCCTGGATCGAGTCGGAACGGTCTCCCGTCCCGTAGAACCCCAAGTGGGTGACCGCGAGGCGGGCCCCTAGGCCGTGGGCGAGCACGCCGGCCCACTGGATCTGCCGGGTCGACTGCTGGCGAGCGTCGGTCGAGCCGAAGAAGTCGACGTAGTAGGGCGCGTGGAGCGTCAGGTCGACGTCGAGGGACCGCGCGAGCGCCTTTGTCTGCTCCAGGTCGGCGTAGTCCTTCGCTAGGCTCCACGTGAGAGCCGTGAGCGAATCCTTGCGGCGGATCGGCGCGGCGAACGCCTCCGCGGTCGGTGTCCCGCCCTCGAGGTCGCCGGGGCCGACGCTGACGACCAGCTGCTGGACGAGGTCGCGCGCGGCCTTGCCGACCTCCTCGTCGAGCGCGAGACGGGTAAGTGGGTTTACCTTGATGAACTGTACTTCCATCGCCGTCAGCCCGAGATGGTGCACGTCGGCGATCCCATCCCGAAGCGTCCGGCCCTTGCAGGAAAGAGGAATCCCTGCGGGTCCGAATCGGATCACGAGTAATCAAACCTCAAACAGGGGAGCGGGGGTTAATTCGCGAACCTATATAGCGAAATCCCGGACCGCCGGTTCGGAGCCGCCCGCTACGGTCCGGTCGGGTCGGAACCCGGTCGCGATGATGTAGATTTCCGAGGACGCCTCGCGCGACGCGGGCGGCTTCGTACGCTGGACCTTCTCGCACGACCGGCCGATCTCTTCGAGGACCTCCGGGACGAGGTCGCCGTCGAACATCTTCGCCGCGAACTTTCCTCCTGGCACGAGGACCTGGCGCGAGAGCGCCCACGCCTCGCGGACGAGATCGGCCGAACGGGCGTGGTCGGTGGCGTACGCTCCGCTGATCCGCGGAGAGAGGTCCGACAGCACAACGTCGAACGGGGCGGGCCCGAGCCGGGCGACCAGTCCCGGCTCCCCGACGCGGGCCCGGATCACGTCCACGCCCGGGATCGGTTCCACCCGACGTGGGTCGACGGCGACCACGCGACCGCGGGGCCCGACCGCCTGGGCGGCGACGATCGACCAGCCCCCCGGCGCCGCCCCTAGATCGAGGACGCGCCGCCCCGGCTTGAGAAGGTGGAACCGCTGGTCGAGGTAGACGAGCTTGAAGGCGGCCCGGGAACGGAGGCCCTGCTGCTGGGCGGCGCGGTAGTACGGGTCGCGCCGGCGCTCGCGCAGGAAGCGGCCGCCCATGGGGCGGCCGAGCGGGAGGCCCTACATGAGCCGGCCGTCGGGATGGGGCCGTCCGAATTTGAATCGGAGTCTCTTGCACCCCAAGCAAGAAGGATGGTCCAAGCTACCCCACGGCCCCGCGACGTGCCGGCGGCGCGCCGACTGGGCCCTTTCAGATAACGGTTTGCCCGGCCGGCAGGGCCGCGCTAGTGGACGAGCCACCAGACGGGAATCATCGCGCCGGCGATGATCGCCGTGTTCAAGATAGACAGCCAGAAGAACGCCCAGAGATCGGCCCGCCCTTCCTTCGGCCCGACGGATGCCTCGGGGGTGGAGCTCCCCGGGTAGGGAGTGTACGGGTGGTGGTACGCCTCTTCGCCCATGCTCGAACGATATCGACAGGTCCGACGTTCTTAACGGCTCGGTTCGTCCGGTCCTACGCGGCGAACCACGGGAGTCGAGCGGCCGGACCGGTCGGCTTGAGGACCAGAAGATGGACGTTCGCGCCCGCGTCCCCCGGGGCGTACGAGTCCCTGAGGGCGAGCTGGTAGAGCAGGAACAGGGCGTCCTCGTCCGTGCGGACCCCGAGGGATGCGTTCACGTCGATCCCGAACCGCCCCCTCAGGAGGTTCAGCATCTCCTCGAAGTCGATCTGGTTCGACCCTTCGAGGGCGTGGGCCCGGCGGAAGAGGCCGACCACGACCCCGGTCGCGATCCGGAGGACCTCCGTCGGAGGCACCTTCCGTAGGGCAAAGTGGGCCGGGGCGTTCGTCCGCCCGGAGGGCGGCAGTACCAGGATCGATACCTCGTGCTCGATCGTCGTGCCCTCCCGGCCCGCGAGGCGGGTCCAGGCGTCCTCGGCCGCCGTGTCGTTCGGAGCGACGAAGATCGCCCTCCGCGCGGACTCTCCCCCGCCGGCGAGGCCCTCGAGCCAGCGATCGATCCGGTGGGATAGGGCCGTCCGGTCCCCGACGGGGACGTACACGGGGTACGTGCGACGGGGAACGCCCGCCTCCTGTACCCAGAACGAGGCGTCCGGTTCGCGCACGCGGGGGGTCGGCGCCACCTTCGCGTACCCGAGGCGCCGAAGCACGTTCTCCGCGTCGCGCAGCCGGCCCGTGGATGCTCCTACCCGGTCGGAGTCTACCATCGGGAGAGTACGAGAGGGTGCGGTGAGATAAGCTTCGCGAGGCACGCACCGTTCAGAGGAACGGCGGGACGCCCCATCGGATCAGGCCGGCGTTCGCGATGACGAGGGCGACCACCGCCAGAAGGTACGGCCCCGAGAAGATGAACCCGCGTCGGGCGACCCGCGGCGTCACCGACCGCCAGAGCGGTAGGTCGAGGACGACCCAGAGGACCCCGAGGGCGACGAGGGAGACGCCGATGGGCCACACGACGGCGCCCGAGACGGCCAGCAGCGCCGCGGCGGGGACGAGGAGGGCGGCGGAGACGACCACGACCTTCCCCGAGAACGCAGGGTCCGACATCCGCGGCAGCATCGGAAGGCCCGCCTTCGCGTAGTCCTCCCGAAGCAGGAGCGCGAGGCTCCAGAAGTGCGGAGGGGTCCAGAGGAAGACGAGGAGGGCGAACGTCAGCGCCCCCAGGGTCCAGCTCCCGATCGCCGCGGCGCTTCCCGCGAGCGCCGGGGCGCTCCCTGCGAAACCTCCGATGACGATGTTCCAGCTCGACCGCCGCTTCAGCCAGGCGGTGTAGACGACGACGTAGGTGAGGCCGCCCAGCGCGATCGAGAACGCTGTCAGCGGGTTGAGCACGAACCCGGCGACCCCGACCCCGAGCGCCAGCAGTCCGAGGCCGATCACGCCCACCGCCCAGCCGGGAGCGATCTTGCGTGAGGGGATTGGCCGGTTGCGGGTCCGCCGCATCCGCTCGTCCACGTCCCGGTCGAGGTAGTGGTTCAGCATCCCGGCGCCGCCGCTCGCGGCCGCGCCCGTGATGAGGAGGTAGGCGAGCCGGAGTAGGTCGATGGAGCGCGGGTCCGCGAGGACGAACCCCCCCACGGCGACCACCAGGATCAACGACGTGATCCCGGGCTTGGCGAGGGTCAGGTAGTCCCCGACGCGGGCAGGGAGAGGAGGTCCCGGCTCCGCGCCGTCGGCCATGTCCGATCGCCCGGTCGGGGCTGCCGGCGTCGCCGCGGGGGCGGGTCCTGGTTCAGGTCTTCCGCGGCTCTCCAAACGGCACCCGGTCGTACGAAGGAGTGGGGGAGGCGTCCGAATCGGGCGAGGTAGAAGGCGTCTCCTCCGAAGCCCGTCGGGCCCACTCGATCCAACGGCGGGGCATGTCGCGCAGATTGGACAGGAGTACGAGGACGAGGAGCAGGCCAAACAGTCCTGTGGCGATCGCGAGATGGGCCAGCACGAGGACCACGCCCAGGCCGCTCGCGACGACCTCCGCTCCGAGGAGCGCCTCGGCCACCACCAGCCCCAGCGAGAGCAGGCTGAGCCGCAGGAGGACCGGGCGGTGGCGTTCGTAGATCAGTCCGAGGATCGTGAGGATCAGGACCGACACGGAGAGGAACAACGCGCTCACCCGGTGGCTCCATTCGATCGCGGCGCCCCCTACCAGCGTCGGAAAGAGGTTGGCGTTGGGGTAGCACGTCGGCCAGTGAGGGCACGAGAGGCCCACCCCGCTGGCCATCACGGTGCCTCCGAGGAGGATCGTACAGTAGCAGAGGACCGCGGCGTAGATCGCCGTGAGCCGGAACAGGTCGTGTCCCCTCATCGGGCCTCCTTAATGTCCCTCGGGCGGGGCGGCGGAGGGTAGGGGGACCGGTGCGCGGCTCGGGGTGGGAGTTCGCACCGGTCCGGTCATCGTGGTGGGGAACTCTTCGCCCCACGGGTCGGCGGTCGTGACGGGAGCGCCGGCGTAGTAGGAGTAGACCATGTTGAACAGGAAGACGAGCTGGGCGACACCGAAGATATAGGCTCCCAGCGTCGAGAGGAAGTTGAGGAGCTGGGAGTTCCCGCTCCAGAGATAGGTGTAGACGCGCCGAGGCATCCCTTCGGCCCCGAGGATGAACATCGGGAATAGGAGGAGGTTCACTCCGACGTAGGTGAGCAGGAAATGGATCTGCCCGAGCCGCTGGTTGTACCAGCGGCGGGTCAGGATCGGGAAGTAGAAGTAGATCGCCGCGAAGATCGCCATCAGCGTCCCGCCGAGGATGATGAAGTGGAAGTGGGCCACGACAAAGTACGTGCCGTGGTAGAGGTAGTCGATCGGGATGGAGGCGAGCATCAGTCCGGACAGCCCGCCGATCACGAAACCGGTGATGAAGGCGATACAGAACCACATCGGGACCGCCATCCAGATCCGCCCGCCCCAGAGCGTAGCCACCCAGTTGAACGTTTTCACGGCGGACGGGACCGCGATCGCCATGGTGGTGAGCATGAACACGAACCGGATGTTCGTGGAGATCCCGGTGACGAACATGTGGTGCTCCCAGACCGCGAACGAGAGCACGGCGAACACCCCGAGCGCGATGGCCATCGCCCCGTAACCGAAGATGTCCTTGCGCGCGAGCTTCGGAAGGATGGTGGAGATGAGCCCGAACGCGGGCAGGACCATCACGTATACTTCGGGGTGGGCGAAGAACCAGAAGACGTTCTGGTAGAGCAGCGCCCCTCCGAGCGGCGTGCCGTTCGCCGCCGCCAGGATGTGCGTCCCGAACAGGCGGTCGGAGAGGATCATCGTGAGTCCGACCGAGAGCGACGGGAGGGCGAAGATGAGCAGGACCGAGTTGATCATCGTCGCCCAGACGAACAGCGGCATGTTCCAGTAGTGCACGCCGGGGGCCCGGTGCTTCGTGATGGTCACGAGGAAGTTCACCGCGCCCAGCATGGTCGAGACGGTGAGGATGTGCAGGCCGAGGATCCACAGGTCAATGCCGTTCCCCGGCGCCTGGACCGAGAGGGGGACGTACCCCGTCCATCCTGCGTTGGCGTTCGAGAGGATCAGAATGACGCCCGCGGGCGGGATCATCCAGAACGCGATCGCGTTGATCCGGGGCAGGGCCATCTCCCGGGCCCCGATCATCGACGGAACGAGGTAGTTCCCGAACCCGGCGAGGGTCGGGATTACGAACATGAAGACCATCAGGACCCCGTGCATCGTGAACAGGGTCGAGTAGACCTCGGGGGTCACGCCGAGGGTCGTCTGGGGGTCGAGGCCGAGCCCCTGCGCCAGGCCGAGGTCGGTCCGGATCAGCGTCGCGTAGATCCCGCCGATGAAGAAGAACAGGATACCGGTCCCGATGTACAGCAGGCCGATCCGCTTGTGATCGGTTGTGAACACCCACTTCTTCATCGTGGAAACGAGCCACGGTCCGTGGTAGGTGAGGATCCAGAGAATGAATCCCGAGAACGCCGCGATGAGCGCGATCAGTACCTCGGCGGTCAGGAGGTCCGTCATGGGCTCGCCTCCGCCTTCATGCGAGCAGTCCCCCGATCACGTAGGCGATCGCCGCCGCGGCCAGGACGAAGATGAGCACCTTCACGAAGCGCACCTCGGACTGGAGCGTCACCGGGCCTGGGGGCGTGGGCGAGAACTTCCGGCCGAGCGGCCACGACCGGTAGGTCCGGTCGACCACATGGAACAGGACCGCGCCCATGAGCGCCATGAGGGCGATCGCAAGCCCGAACGACTGCTGAGCGCCCGGGCTCGTGAGCGGGCCGATGTGGATCGCGTAGGCGATCATGATCGCGATCCCGAGGAGCATCAGGAGGGTGACCGTGTCGTAGAGCTCGAGCGTCCGTCGGCGAACGAGGGCCAGGTCGTCGTCGGGGCTACTCAAAGAACTCGATCCTCCGATGCTCGACGCCCCGGTACCGGCCGACCCGGTAGAGGATGCCGGCCGTGAACAGGAAGGCGAGGAAGGCGCCTAGCGCGCCCGCCGCTAGGACGAGGAGGTCGAACGGGTCCCCTCCCCACACGCCGAGGAACCCGTAAACGATCGCCGCGAGCCCGACCGACCCGAGGACGAGGAAGATGGCCAGAATGCCCCAGAGCACGCCGGTCGACCATTTCGGCTTCTCAGCGGGGTCAGTCACTGGCCTTCGCCTCCGTGGCGGACGGCGCGCCAGGTACCGAGGTGGGCGCGGCACGAGAAGCGCCGTAGACCCCTGCGAACGAACGGCCCCGGGCCGCCACGCGTCGCCGGTAGCTCCGGACGTACCGCCAGTGGAGCAACGCGATGGCCACGCCGTTCACGAGGAAGACGGGCCCGAGCGTCATCACGGCGCCCATCTCCGAGATCTGGAGCCCGGGCGTCTCCCCGCCCCAGACGGTCATGAGGATGAAGAAGCCGAGTAGCGACGTTCCGAGCCAGGTGAAGAGGGGTCGGTCGCGCGGATGGGTGCGCTTCGAGCGGTCGAGGAACGGCAGGAACAGGATGAACACGAGGATCGCCGTCGAGGCGCCCACGGCGATGACCGGAGTGACGCCGTAGAAGTCGACCAGCTTGAACAGCCAGAGGAAGTACCAGTCCGGCTCGGTGACCCCCGGAGTGACCGTGAGGTTCCCGACGTACGTCGGGAGCTGCGACGGCCAGAGTGCCGCGATCGCGAAGAGACACCCGACGTACAGGAGCATCCACTTCCCGATGTAGAACAGGATGTGGGGCATGAACGGCACGTGGGTCTTGGTCTCCTTCTCCGTGAACCGCCGACGTTGGAGCGGGTCCGAGGTGGCCGGCGGCGCGATCCCGTGTGATTCGAACAAGGCGATGTGGGCGTAGAGGAGAGCCCCCAGGGCGAGGGGGATCAGCAGGACGTGCGCGTCGAACATCCGAGACAGGAGCCCTTGCGAGGTCCCGTCCGCCAAGATGAACGGACCCAGCAGCGGACCCATCGTAGGGAGGCGGAGCGCGAGGACGATGCCGACGTTCGTCGCGTTGTAGGAGATCTGGGTGTAAGGCAATAGATACCCCGTGAATCCCATCCCGAGGGTCATCACCATCAGGAGGGTCCCGACCATCCAGGAGAACTCGCGGGGCGCCTTGTAGACCCCGAGATAGTAGCCCCGGTAGAAGTGGATGAACACGAGGAAGATCATCGCGTACGCCCCGTAGAGGTGGGTCGAGATGAGGAGCGAGCCCATCGGGACGGAATGGATGATGTAGTACGTCGAGCACCACGCCGCCGGGGCTGGCGAGAGGGTCCCCACCGCCTGGCCGCAGGCAGTGTAGGTCGCGTTCGTGGCGGTGCTCGGCTGGTAGTAGAGCAGGAGGAGCATCCCCGAGACGACCTGGTACATGAACGCGTTCGCGACGAACGCGCCCGTCCAGTAGGACGGCTTGAACGAGAACTCCGGCTGGGGCCGAAGCGCCCAGCGCTTCATCGCGGTCCGGTCCTCGACGAACCCCCAGACCTTGTTGAGGCTCCGATTGTACCACCGAGCGAACGTCATCCATGGACCTCGGCTAGCTCGGGAAACTGCACGAGATGACCGGGGGCTGCGTCTCGAGCTGGCTGGTGCTCCCCACGCCGTAGTCACCCTGGAGAGTGTTGAGGTGGCCGTTGACCGGCGGACCGTTTTCTCCGACCGCGTAGATGATGTTCGTCACCGGGTCGACATACAGGACGACCTGGGGGAGCGGAAGGACCGCGGGCCCTGTCAGGTTCGAGGCCCCATTGGTGACGTCGTAGGTTGATCCGTGACACGAACAGTGCACGTAGAACCCCAACGAGCCGAACGTCTTCGTGCAGCTGGTCCCAGAATTCAACGCTGTACGGGGAGGGTAGTACGAGATCGCCGGAAGCGGACATCCCAGGTGCTGACAGATTCCGCTGAATGCGACGATCGATCCATGCGTCCCGACTCCGCCCAGAACGTTCGCGGCACCGGGATTCGTGGCCGACGGCGCCTGGCCGTTGACCGGATAGAGGTTGAGCAAGAAGTTGGGTTCGTTCCGAAGCGGGTAGTAGAAGAAGAGGTCCCCGTCCGACCCCACATTGTATTCAGCCTCGAACTTGGTGGCCGTGAGCGGGCTTCCGTTCAAGTCGAGCAACTGAACTTTGGGATAGCTCGTGAGCCCGACGGCCGGAGGCTGAACGTACTGGAGCGTGCCCCCGACGACTCCCCCAACGCCCACGCCGAGGACTCCCGCCACCGCGGCCAGTTTTAGAATGTTACGTTTCGTCTCGTCTACCTCGGGCTCTACCGCGCCGACCCGCCACAACTGTCCGACCGGAAACTCAAGAGCCTCGCGGCGGTATTCGACCAACGGGCACGATGCCGAGCACCCGAGGTGGGCGCTCACGAAAGGGTCCTCCCCCGCGTATCGGGCTTCGCATCGTCCGCCTCTCCCGGTTCGGGGATGGGCGCTTCCCCGGGGAGCTCGGCGTTCTCGCTCCCGTGGTAGATCACCCACGCAATCCCGATCCCCATCAGCACGACAAGTATCTCGGTCAGGTCAACGACCTGGTCCGGAGTCAGGCCGCTCATCGGAGGCCCTCGGTGGAGGTGTACCCCACCGACGCGGTAGTCGACCAGGTCGGGACCGGATGACCGCCCGTCCAGGGCGTGTCCGGTGCGGAGGCGGGCGCGAGCGGCGCGGACGGAGGGACGCGGACGGTCGCGGGGATCCCGCTCGCGCGACCGACCGCTGGGTCCATTCCTAGGAGCGTCGACCGCAGGGAGACCGGCGCCCCGCCGCCCGACATGGGGAGGTCCGCTGCCTTTGAGAACTCGGTCAGGAGCTCCTGCTTGAGGCGGTTCGCTCGGCCGTACCACCGTCCGAGCGTGCGTAGCGCGTCCCGGTTGCCCTGTCCGAAGAGGAGGAAGACGGCGACGGCCGCGATGATCAGCCAGTCGAGGTCAGAGAAGAGTCCCATCAGTCTTCCCCGCGCCCGCGAGCGCCTTCGGCCGGCCCCGTCTGTCCCTTCGGTGCTCCCACCGCGATGCGAAGTACGCTCCCCCGAGGTAGAGGCCGAACATCGGGAGCGCGATCAGCAGCATCGTGATCCCGGAGTTGTCGGGGGTGACGATCATTCCGAAGACGAGGGCGCCGATCACCGCGCCGCGCCAATGCTTGCGCCAGGCCGAGGCGCGCACGACGCCCAGCCGCGTCAGCGCGTAGAGGAAGACGGGTAGCTCGAAGACGATGCCGAAGGCCAGGGAGTAGAGCAGGGCGAACGTCACGAACGACTGGACCCCAAGGACCGGGGCGAGGTTCATCGCCGCGACGTAGAGGAACAGGAGCCGGAACGTGAACGGGGTCAGCACGAAGATGCCGATCGCCGTGCCGAGTGCGAACAGCGCCGACGCCGGGATCCCGATCTCCCGCAGGAGCGCGCGCTCGTTCTTCCGGAGGGCGGGCACGAGGAACGCCCCGGCCTCGTGAACGATCCACGGCATGCCCACGATGATCGTGAGGAGCAGGCCGATCTCCATCTGGGCGACGATCGAGTCGGCCACACCCACGTTCAGGAGCGAAACGTTGGGGGGGAGCATCCAGGTGACCATTGCCCGGAACACCTGGGCGGTGACGTTGTAGAACGGGCTCGGCCAGGGGTAGGCGAACGGGATCGAAAGCCCGAGGAGTCGGAGACGGAACGGGACGAGCTCGAAGAGAATGAGGAACCCGAAGATTCCCGCGAGAACGACACCGACGCGTACCAGCCGGCGACGGACCTCGGAGACCACGGAGAGGATGCGGTCGAGCTCGCGCATCAGGCACTACGGACCCTCCTTCGGGCTTCCGCCCGGGCCCGGTCGTCCCGAGCGAAACTCTCGGCTCGTCCGTCTCCCTCGCGCATCCGGCGACCGGCCTGAGTGTACCTAGTGGGGCGGGGTCGCGGGAACAGATTCGCCCGACTGCGCGGCCTGCTCGAGACGGATCTCGCGCTCCACTTCCAGCCGGCCCTTCTTGAACTCCCCGACGGACCGACCCAGGCTTCGCGCGAGCTGGGGGATCTTGCTAGACCCGTAGAACAGAATTCCGGCCACCACGGCTATGATCAACCAATCGTCGATAGAGTCGAACACGCTGCCACCCCGGGGTTCGCACTCGGGTTGGGAGGATATGGCGTTCGTACGGGAGGATAGGACCCATACGGACGGTTCGCACCTCGCAGGGATAAACCACCCGGGCGCCGGGGGCCGCCGAGCCCCCGGGGGATGCGCCCCTCAGGCTGCTTCGACGAGGATGGTTTCCGTCCCCGCAGCGACGGCGCGGTCGATCGCCACGCCCGAGAGGAGTTCGAGACACGTGGTCGAGCGCCGAACGAAGTAAGTGGTGAACGGCACGCCGGGAGCGCGGCGGGTGCCCGAGCGGCGGGCGTCGGGTCCCGGAATACGCAGGCTCCGTTGCTGCTCGCTCTGCTGGTACACCTCGCACGCCAGGTTGAGGGATGGGTGCATGAGCGCCTCCACCACCGCCTTGAGATGCGCCTTCACTTCGGGGAGGGCGGCCGTCAGGGAGTCGCTGGTCTGCGTCGAGAGCGAGGTCGCGTCCTCGTTCAGGAGGGACAAGCCCTCCCCGAACATCGCCGCAAGCTCTTCGAGGGAGTGGACGACCACTCGCCACTCGAGCAGCTGGCGCGGGTCGGGGCTGCCAATCCGTCGGGCGAGCGACCAATCCCGGCTCGCCAGGAACAGCTGGCGCACGAGAAGAGCGAGCACCTTGCCCCCCTCCTCCTCGAGGGTCGAGAGGCGCCGGCTCCGGGTGTGGCGTCGGGCGACCTCCTCCATCTCCTCGAGGAAGGTGACGAGGATCATTTTCATGCGTTGGACGAGCTGGGGCAGCCCGTACTTCGAGGGGTCGATGAAATTCTGGAGAAGGACACGGTTGGGCTCCTGGGCCACCACCGAGACGCCCAGTAATCCGCGGGCGGCGTCCAGCACCTCCTCGGCCCGGTCCGGCGAAAGCGGGACCTCGGTCCGGATCTCGATCGCGTCGTGTCCTGCCCGGTAGGCCCCGACGATGAGGCGCCGCAGCGTGCCGGGGGTATCGAACGACCGGGCCTGGACGACAAACGGGGCAATCGCGGCCAGCGAACCCGGTGCCGGCGCGGGCTTGAGGTAGAGGGTCCCGTCGTTGTTCTGGTCGAACACGACCAGGTCCCCGGGGCGGAGGTTCATCGCCTCAGCCCACGGCTTGGGAAGGGTGACGGCGATCGACGAATGTCCGGCTTTCAGGACGCGACGCTCACGGCTCGGGGTGCTCCACGCCATTACTCCGCTCAGAACCTACTACAAGGTTCGTAGCTTACAATGCGTTGGGTTCTTGAGCCTTGCGCCCCTCGTGGGGGGCCTCCCCCGTCAGGAGTGCGGGGGGGTCGGCGGAAGGGGGGCGTTCTGCTCGGGGGTCGGAGGCTCCGCGTACCCCAGCCGTTCGGGGGGCATCTCGAACTGAGAACCCCGCCGCCGTCCGACCACGAAGCCGAGAACGATCGCGATCACCGTAAGCGTCACGATGGTCCCGACGATGATGAAGACTGCGAGGCCGGCGCCGGTGTTGGGCACGGTGATCGTGAGGTTCGCGGGGAGGTTCTCCCCGAAGGCGATGAAGCCGTACATCCCAGAGGCGTAGTGACCCGATTCCGTGCAGACGAACTCGTACCAGCCCGTGGCCGGGGCCGGGAATGTCATGTTGAACCAGCCGGTGCCGTTGGCCGGGCCGTCGAAGAGGTTTCCGTCATACGTCCCCGTCCCGTACAGCAGCGTCGAGATGTCGGTGCTGGGCGAATTGGGGTTTTGGCCGATGACGACACCCTCGCGCTTGTAGATCGTGAAGGTGTGGGCGGCGCCGTAGGCGTCGGCGTTCAAGAGATTTAGATGGATCGTGACGTTCGGTGGGACCTGTTCGATCAGGTTGGGGGCGAACGAATACGAGACGGCCGTGACGTTCACCGAAGGTGAGGTGACCGCCAGCACTGGAGAGGCGATGACCACCCGGGGAACGCCCACGACGACGCCAGCCCCGAGGACCAGCGCCAGCGTGAGGCCGAGAGTGACCAGCTTTCTCCTCAGGGTTTTCGGTCTCATCGTGACGCCGGAGCGGTTCCGGGGTGGCACAGGACGAGGGGGGCTCTTCAAAGCCCCTCCGTACGTACATGCCGCGTCCGTGACGCGAGCGCGACGGGGCGGACAAGGTCGTTTGCCGTACGAACAGCGGGAATAAGTACGCGGCCCCCCACGGCTTCCGCGTGCGGGCAGCTCCACCGGCGCGACCGGGGACCGCGCTCGCGAAAGGCGGGACCGTCGTCGGGCTCCTGGGCGTACTCGGCGCCGGCCAGACCAACCTCCAGCTGACCGAGCCGCTGCTCTGGACGATGCTGGCGATAAGCGTCGCCGGGTCGATCGTGACGTTCGCGTTCCTCGTGTACGCGGTCTGGAAGTTCCGCGACCCGAAGACCCGGAGGCGACGGTATGGTTAACCGGCTCGAGGTGGCGTGGACCCTGGTCGTCGTGGGCCTCATCGCCGGTGTCGGCGCCTACTCGACGATCCTCGTCTACCAGCTCGACGCCCTTCCAGCCCACGCGGACGAGTACATCAACGTGACCGGGCACCAGTGGTACTGGGAGTTCTGCTACTCCAACAGCACGTGCTTCAACTCGATCTACAATGCGGCCAACAACACGGTCTCCGGCGGGGCCCTGTGGGCCGAGCCTGGTTCGGTGGTCCAGATCAACGTCACGGGCACGGACGTGGTCCATTCCTTCAACATTCCCCAGCTCGGGGTGCGCATCGACGCGATCCCCGACCGGGTCAACCAGTTCGCATTCACCGTGCCCAACGCCCCGATCGGAACCCAGTACCTGATCCAGTGCACCGAGTTCTGCGGCACGTTCCACGGGACGATGCGATCGTTCCTGGTGCTCGTCTAACCGGTCGCGCCCGAGACTGGGGTCCCCAGGCCTCAACGGCTTGCCGCCCCGCGGACCGAATCCCCCCGAGAAGGGGCGTGGTCCCCCGGGTCGTTCTAGTGGTGCCCGCCGTGCGTACCCGGCTGTCGTGGAAACCGGCCCGAGAACGCGGCGGTGAGCGCGAGGAGGCCGCCGATCCCCAGGAGAACGGCGGAACCGACCAGGATCCAGGTCTCCACAATCGCGGTGCTGGGCGCCGGGGGTACGGGTGGCGGTGCCACGCCGACGTAGAGGAAACCGTACATCCCTGATGCGTAGTGTCCGGAGACCTCGCAGATGTACATGTATTTCCCCGGCGCTGGCACCGAGAAGTTCGCCCAGGCGACATAGCCGAGCGAAGCGTTCACGTTAGCGTTGACGAGCGGCGGGTACGTCGCGAAGTACGCACCGAAGGCCTGCGGGACCGTGACGTTCGACTGGCGGGATACGGTGAACGTGTGCCCGAAGCTCCCCTGGTTCGTGACCCTCACGTCGAGCGTCACTGGATAGCTCGTGGTAGACACGGCTAGGACGTTTGGGACGAAGGCCACCGAGCCGCCGCCGTTCGTAGTGTTCTCGACAAGAAGGAGCGGTGCGGTGTTCGAAGTGACGTTGAGCCAGCCCCACATCCCCGCCTGGAACTGGTAGGGGACGATTGAGGCGAACTCGAACGAGTCGGTCGCCTCCCTTGCGGTGAACGTCAGGTTGACCCATCCCGAGGCACCGGCAGCGAACGTCGTGTTCGCGAGAGGCGCGTGGGCTGTGAAGTTCGCGTCGAGCTGGGTGGGGGTCCAAGACGAATTGAGCGTGGCGTTCGCCAGCGACGAGACCGTGAACGAATGCGAGTAGCTCCCCACGTTGTGGAAGTGGATCGAGATGTTGCCCCCCGCGACCACCGAGAGATACCGGGGGGCGAACGCCGGCGCGTCCGTCAGGTTCACGGAGTAGCTGACGTTGGTCGTCTCGGCATGGGCATACCCGATCCCAGGCTCGAATCGTAGGACGTGGGCGGCCGCCGCGCCGGCGGGCGCGGCGAGGGTCGCGAGCACCAGCCCGGCGACCAGCCAGGCAGCCGGCCACAGGGCTTGCCTCGACGAGCGTCCGGAGGAAGAGCGGGTCACGTGATCCACTGACGGCGCGGGGACCTGGGGACGGTTGATATGGTCGTTGTACGAATCCCGGGCGGAACCAGCCGGGGGGACCGGTACGGAGTCACGACCGGGGTTCGACCGCAGTGCGGGGAACCGGGGGTGGGGCGGATGCTCCGGGGTCGGCTCCCGGAACTCCCTCCGTCCACGGTCGGACAACCGGGCCGCCGTAGCAGGCCCTGACGAGGTAGGCGACCTCCCCGATCATCGCCAGCCCCATCACGGTCCCGAATACCGTGGCTGCCAGCATTGACCCCCCCGTGGCGGCTACCAGGGCCCCAGCGGCCCCCATCGCGAGGAACGCTACAGAGATCCATGCGACGAGGCTCGCCTCACCGGGGACGATCCTGCGGAGGCGCAGCAGGCGAGCCAGCATGGCGAACCAGCCGACCATCACGACCGACATCGCCAGCACCCCGACGATCGGGTAGGCCGTCACCCAGGGCGCGACGACGGATGCGAGCGTTAGCGCCAGGGCGCCGGCCCGCCCCGCCGCCGGCTGGGGAGCCCACACCGTAAGGGCCGTCATCACCGCCGCCATCGACCAGAAGAACCAGATCGAGGAGAGGCCCAGCCCGAACGTGGCCACGACCGAGAGGGTTCCGTTCGCGCCCCCGTACGCGAACAGCACGCCCATCAGCGCTTCCGAGCCGGTCACGGTGACGCCCAGGCTGACCGGCCAGGCCCACGCCCTGGGGGAGACCCGGCGGTCCCGGAAGACGATCAGCCCAATGAACCAGAGACCCAGAGGGACCATCATCATGAAGTTGAACGCGACGAGGACCCAAGTCCACGCGGTCGTCCCGTCGGAGTCGATGAAGATGAACAGGAGGGCGAGCAGGAGGACGGTCCCTCCGAGCAGGACGGCGAGCGCCAGCAGCATCTGCGTGAGCAGCGGGGGCCCGCGCTCGGTCCGGAGCACCAGCCCGAGGACCACGATCGTGATGGCGATCATCGAGATCGCGATGGCCGCGAACGGGCCGAGCCCGGAGCTCACTCCGATCGCTGGAAGGGGGAGGTTCATCGACCCCGGCGAGGAGCCGGGGCGTTTCATATGGTCCCGGTACCGACCGGGGCCGGACGGGCTAGGTCGAGCGATCCGGGCTCTCCGGTCCGGATTCGAACCTTCGGATGAGCTGGGTCGTCACTTCGACGAGCGGGTGGTGGGTGGATCGGTCGATCTCGATGTCGAGGACCGTCTTCAGGTGGTGCTCCTCGGCGACGCGCTCGAACCCCGTCTCCTGGCGGGCGAACTCCTCGGGCCGGTCGCACGTCAGGACGAAGGCCTGTAGCTGGGTGAGGCCCATCTCGCGCGCGGCCAGTGCCCGGTGGTGGCCGTCGACGAGGATCCAGGATTCCCCTTTCTGGACGACCAGGACGGGCTCGGCGAACCCCCGCTCGAGCTCGTAGCGTCGGCCCTCGAGCTCGTCCTCGTAGACCTTCCACTGCGTAGGGGTGAGACGGTCGATGGGCACGAGGCCCCGATGGAACGAGAACGGGAGGTTGTACCTCTCGGAGAGCAGGCGCTTCAGCGTGTCCGCCTTGGCCGGTGACGCGCGTTCGAAATGAGAACGGACGACGTCCAGGTTCGACAGGACCCCGCAGAGCCGACCCTTCTCGTCGATGATCGGTAGGTCCCGGAGCCCGAAACGGAACATGATCCGCGCCGCGTCGTCCAGCGCCGTGTCGGGCGCCGCCGTGTACGTCCCCGGGCGGATGATCTTCCCGAGCGGGGTATCGGCGTCCGCAGCGTGGCGCAGGAGCTCCTTCGCGCTCACGAAGCCGACCAACCGACCGCTCCGGTCGGTCACGGGGAATCCGTGGTGCCGGCTCTTCATCAAGCGACGGATCGCCTCGCCGACGGTCGTGGTGGAAGGGATGTGCTCGACCTCGAGCACCATGTAGTCCCGAACGCGAAACGTCATCCGTCGGGCGCGGGGTGCTGGTCCCTCAAGTACGCCGTCAGGAGGTGCAAGAGGATGTGATGGGCATCCTCGATGTGCTGCATGTTGCCGGACGGGACCACGATCGCGACGTCGCAGAGGGCCTTCATCTTCCCGCCGCCCATCCCGATGAGCCCTACGGTGGTCATCCCGAGCCGGTGCGCCTCCTCGAGGGCACGTAGAACGTTCGGAGAATTTCCGCTCCCCGAGATCCCGATCGCGACGTCGCCGGCGCGGCCCTGGCTCTTGACCTGCTCGTCGAAGATCTCCGCGTAGCTCGCATCGTTCGCCCAGGCGAGGATGAGCGGAAGGGGGTCGGCCAGGGAGAGGGTGCGGAACCGCCGTTTGCCCTCGACGATCGTCAGCTTGCCGAGGTCCTGGGACATGTGGCTGGAGGTCGCGGCGCTTCCGCCGTTCCCGAAGAAGAAGACCGAACGGCCCTCGGTGCGGGCACGTAGGAGCAGGGGGACGACCTGGCGAAGCCCGTCCAGCAGGTACGGGGCCTCGAGCGCCGACTTGGTGTCCGCTACGTACGTCCGGACGTACTGGTCCAGACCTTCGAGCCCGCCCATGGATGCACGACACGCAAGCGGGAACCCTCCGGCGGTATCCGCCGGGGTCACCGTCCTGTCGAACAGAGGGCGGACGCTATTTTACGGCTCCGCTTGAAGGACGGGACCGGAGGGCAGCCGGACCGCCCGGCGGACGTCACCGGCCGTGGGGCCCGTGTTGGTTCAGAGCGGCTTCTCGGTAGGTTCCGGCGCAGGCCGGGAAGCGCCCGGCGACGGGCTCGCGGTCCGGGACCACCGGGCGCGGCGGCCGTAGAAGGCGCGCGTCGTCTTCGCGAGGTCGCCGATCGGCTCGAGCCCGGGAAGGCAGTCCTCGAACGCGGTTGCCCTGCGGTCGAGGATGATCGCGATCCCTCGGTCGTTCTCCGAGCGGATCAACCGGCCGCAGGCCTGCAGGATCGCCCGCTGGGCCGGAGCCCGTACGGTGTACTCCCAGCCCTTGCCGGTCGTCCGGTCGAGGAACGCGCGGAGCGCGGCCCGCTTCGCGCTGGGGCGGGGGTACGGGATGCCGACCATTACGACCGCCTCCAGCTCGTCGTCGGGGTAGTCGATCCCCTCCGACAGCCGGCCCCCGGCGACGCCGAGGAGCACCGTCCCTTCGGGGTCCTTCTTCCACCCCTCGATCGACCGCCACAGGTCGGATATCGGGACCTTCGAGTACTCGATGTACGGGTTCCCGGGGAGCTGGGACTGGAGGCCCGCGTCAAGGACCTTCTGCTGGAGATCGTAGCTGGGGAAGAACACGGCCGTCTTCACCGGGAGGCTCTGGAGGATCTCGGCGAGCCGGTCCGAGATCCGTTGGATCGCGCGGGAGTCGTTCTTCAGCTCCTCGAACTGTGTCGTCACGCTGGGGTCGTAGAGGATCTTCCGGTTCTCGGGTGGGAAGTGGGACGGCACGTCCAGCGTCCGGGCGTTCGCCCCCAGGCCGAGCGAGTCGCGGTACTCCTCGAGCGGGGCGAGCGTCCCGGAGAGATGGACCGACAGGTGGCAGTCGAGGATCGGGCGCGCGGCGGTCGACGCGTCGAGCGAGTACGCCTCGAGCGCCGGCCGGGGGTGGCGGGTGACAACTTTGATGTATCCCGGCCCCTCGAGCTGGGGCCAGGAGAGCAGTGTCAGGGCGACGGTGGCGACCCAGGACCGCGGGAGCTTCCGCTCGCGCCGCTTCTCGTCCTTAAGGTTCTCTCCCCACGTCGCGAGGGCTCCCAGCCAGGTGTCGAGCCGGTGGGAGGTTCCCCCGACCGCAGTAAGGAGCGCGTCCTCGAACACCCCGGGAGGCAGGACCGCGTCGTCCTCGCGGACGAGGGCCTGGACCAGCTCCTCGACGGCGGCGCTCACGATCTCGAAGAACCGGGTGGCGCTCGGCCCGTCCGGCAGCTGGAAATCCCCGCGGTCGGCCAGCTCCGAAAGAGCGCGACGCACGGATTCCTGCGGCAGCGAGACCGTCTCCAGATCGCGCAGGTGGTTCGGGAGGTTGTGGGCCTCGTCGATCACGAGGTCGACCTCGCTCGGTTCGCAGCCCATCCATTGGAGCAGCGAGCGGCGAATGTGGGGATGGAAGAAGAACGCGTACGGCGCGGTGACGAGGCGGGCAGGACGAGCGAGGAGCTTCGAGAGCTCGTAGGCGCACAGGTTCTCCTCCCGGGCGAACTCCTCGAACTCGTGCGGGAGGGCCGGCTTCGTGCGGAACCGGTCGACCAGGCCCTCGAGGTCGGATTGGAGCACCCGGGCGTAGTAGGGGCACCCGTCGAGGTCGGTGAGGTCGATCTCCCCGTTCTCGGGAAGCTCGACCGGAGGGGCGACGGGCGCGGTCCCCTTCATCGCCTGCTCGGTCGCCCGCTTTCGGTCCGCGCAGAGCTTTCCGTGCTCCTCGGCGGTCGCGACCTTCACGTCGTTGACGTTCTCGAGCAGGAAGCACCGGCGAGCCCGGCCCGCGAGTCCGATGGCGAGGATCGGCCGGTCGAGGCGTCGGCTGATCGCCTGCGTCTCGCGGAGGACCTGTACCTCCTGGGAATGTGTCCGGACGAGGTAGAGGATGCGGTGTCCTTCCGCCTCCGCGTGCTCGATCAGCGGGGCCAGCGTCGCGACTGTCTTGCCGCTCCCGGTGGGCGCAGTGTCATTCAAAAGAAACCCCAGTCGGCCCAGGTCGGCGACCTCCCGCAGGATGGACGCCTGCCCCGGGCGAACGCGGTAGGGAAAGAGAACCGGTGCTTCGGGCACGGACGTTGCGGACGTGGTGAGTGGGCTCCAGCCCGGGCAGCCCGGCTCGGGGGTTTTAATCTCTGCTTAGACAGGAACGCTGCTCAGCGTCGCGCGCGGCCGCCGGAGAGTCGGGTCGGCCCAGCTCGACGTCATCCGTAGGCGTACCGGACGCCGTAGGGGCCGCGAGGGAGCTTCCAGGTCACGGAGCCCTGGTCGCACGCGATGTCGCACGCGCCGCATTCCACGCAGTCCTCGTAGCGGAAGACGAGCCGCCCCTCGATCCTCTCGTAACATTTCGCCGGGCAGGCGAACGTGCAGAACGAATGGGGACACCTCGCACAGACCTCGGGCTTGACGGTGATATGGGCGTGCTCCTTCGAGTCGGTCGTGTAGCGGAGCGTGCCCAGCCGGCGCTTGATCTCGACGAATCCGGGTCCGGCCTCTCCTCCCGGAGCGTCCGTCATTCGACTCACCCCGGGGTGGCGGGTCCGGGGAGCTTGGCGAGGATCGCGAGGTCCGACCGGACCGCCGCGACGCTCGCGGCGAGGGCCGCACGCTCGGCCGGGTTCAGGTCGACCTCAACCACGCGCTCGATCCCCGAGCGTCCGAGGACGACCGGGGCGCCGAGGTAGACGTCCCTCTCGCCGAACGCTCCGTCGAGGTACGCGGACGCCGAGAGGAGGCGGTGCTCGTCGTGCGCGATGGCGCGGACGAGCTCAGCCTGGCTCGCCGTGGGCGCGTAGAACGCGCTGCCGGTCTTCAGCAGGTTAACGATCTCGGCCCCGCCCCCCTTCGTCCGCTCCACGATGGCGGAGAGTCGGTCGGGCGGCAGGAGCTTCGTGAGGGGCACGCCCGAGACGCTGGTGAGCGAAAGGATCGGGACCATCGTGTCCCCGTGCGTCCCGAGGACGAACCCCGTGACGTCCCGGGGCGCAACGTTGAGCGCCTCCGCGACGAACCAGCGGAACCGAGCGGTGTCGAGCGTTCCCGACTCTCCGAACACCCGGGGCGCCGGCAGGCCGCTCTTGGCCCGGAAATAGTAGGTCATCACGTCCACCGGGTTCGTCACGACCACGCACACCGCATTGGGCGCCTTGGCGCGGACGGCCTCCGCGTGGCCCTTCACGATCGACGCGTTCTTCTCGAGCAGGTCGGACCGGCTCATCCCCGGCTTCCGGGCGAGTCCGGCGGTCTCCACGACGACGTCGGCGCCCGCGATGTCGTCGAGCGACGTTGTCCCGCGCACCCGCGTAGAGAAGCCGAGGATCGGTGCCGACTGCTGGATGTCGAGCGCCTTCCCCTGGGGAAGGCCCTCTACGATGTCAAAGAGGACGACCTCGTGGGCCAGGTCCATCTCGGCCAGCCGCTGCGCCAGGGACCCTCCGATGTTCCCCGCTCCGAGCACCGCGACCTTGCCGAGGATGTTCATCCGTCGCCCCGGCGGGATGCACCCGCCGAGGGGCTTTAAGCCTCCCGACGGGGAGCGGGTCGGGCGAAAGATTGATTCCCCTACCGTCTCGTTCCGGTCGGGATGGTCGACGTCGCCACTGTCCTCCAAGGAGTGCAGGAGCGCGACAAGTGGCGCCGCCGGCTCGAGCTGCTCGAGCGGTCGCTCGAAGAGATCGAGGAGCGCCGACACCGTCTCGAAGCCCGTCTTCGGCGGCTTCGCCGGGACCTCGCCCGGCTCCGCCTTTCGGCCGACTCGATGGTCACGGTAGAATCGCGGATGACTTCGCTGGAGGTGAGCAGTGCGCCGAGAGGGCCGATTCTCCGATAGGATCGAGCACCTGGTCGGGCTCCAGAAGGAGCTCCTCACGGAGCTCGGGCAGCTCCAGCGGGAGGAGGAGTACGTCAGTCTCAAGGTGCGCCAGGCGCGCGAGCAGGTACGGTACTACGAGGGACTCCTCGCGCTGCTGCGGCGGGACTTTGGAAAGCCTCCGGCCCTCTCCGAGCTCGTTCGCAGGCTGGGCTGACCGGCGCGCACCGTGAACGTCGTCGTGGTCGGCGCTGGGGCCGTGGGCAGCCTCTTCGGCGGCCGGCTGGCCGCCGCAGGAAGTCGCGTGACCCTCGTGGCACGACCGGGCCACGTCCGGGCGATCCGGGAGGGCGGACTCCGCATCGAGGGGACGTCCCCCGGGACGTGGCCGCTCGAGGCGACGAGCGACCTCTCCGCGGCCGGGCCGGCCGACGCGGTCCTCGTGACCGTGAAGACTTTCGACCTTGAAGCGGCCGCCCGGGAGCTGGGCCGGACCCTCCCGCCGACCCCTACGCTTCTCCCCCAGAACGGGCTCGGGATCGTTCCGCCGGTGCTCGACGCGCTCCGAACGTCGGGGTGGGCGCGCCCGGAGGACTGGGTCGTCCGGGCAGTGCAGTCGGTCCCGGCGCTCTGGATCGGGCCCGGGATCGTCCGCGCGTCCGGCACGGGGGAGGTCATCCTCCCGGACCCGGGCGGTCGGGGGCCGCTGGCGGGCCCCATCGAGCGGTTCCAAGTGCTTCTCCGCGGAGCCGGGTTCACTGTCCGAACGTCGGCCGACATCGACCGGGAGGTCTGGCGGAAGGCGCTCGTCAACGCGGCGATCAATCCGGTGACCGCGCTGCACGGCGTGCCGAACGGCCGTCTGATCGACGGCCCGCTCCGGTCGGAGGCTGTGGCGCTACTCACGGAGGCGCGAACGGTCGCTCGTGCCGAGGGGTTCGTGTTCGGCGAGGCGGAGGCGGAGAGCGACCTGGATCGCGTCGTTCTGGCCTCCGCCGAGAACCGCTCGAGCATGCTGCAGGACATCGACCGGGGCCGGCCGACCGAGATCGACGCGATCTCGGGCGAGCTCCTTCGGCTGGGGGCGGTCAACGGCCTGGACCTGCCCCACACCCGTGCGGCCTGCGTGGCGGTCCGTGCCCGCGCCGCCAGGCCACAAGCGTGATAGTGCACGGTCCCTCGCCACCCGTGCGATGAAGCCGAAGCGGGGCATCTCGTCAGCCCCCCTCAAGGGCCGTCGCGTGCTCGTTCGGGTCGATTTCAACGTACCGCTCGACGCTCGGGGGGGCGTCGCGGACGACCGCCGGATCGTGGAGGCGATGCCCACGCTGAACCACCTCCGGGCCGCGGGGGCCCGCACGATCCTCCTGACCCATCTCGGGCGGCCGGGGGGCCAGCGGGACCCCCGCTACTCGCTCCGTCCGGTGGTGCACCGCCTGAGCGCGATTCTCGGGCAGCCCGTCCCCATGGCCGACGATGCTGTCGGCGTCAAGGCGATCGAGATGTCCGTCCGTCTCGCGAACAGCGAGTTCCTGATGCTCGAGAACCTGAGGTTTCACCCCGGCGAGGAAGCGAACGACCCGGGCTTCGCGAGTCAGCTCGCCCACCTCGGCGAACTGTTCGTCGAGGAGGCGTTCGGGACCGTCCACCGCGCCCACGCCTCGACCGTCGGCATCCCGAAGCACCTACCCTCGTTCGCGGGACTTCTGGTCGAGCGGGAGGTCCGCGAGCTGTCCCGTCTCGTGGACGCCCCGGAGAGACCGTACGCGGTGATCGTGGGCGGTGCCAAGGTCGCCGACAAGCTTCCCCTCCTCGCGAGCATGATCGGGCGGGCCGACACGCTGCTGATCGGGGGCGCCCTCTCCTTCCCCTTCCTGGCCGCGAAGGGGGCCCACCTCGGTGGAACGCCGATCGAACCCGGCCTCGAGAAGGCCGTCGACGAGTTCCTCCGGAAGGCGGAGGCGTCGCAGACCGAGGTCCTCCTCCCCTCGGACCTGGTCGTGGACCGGGCGGGCACCGAGGGCGCGGCGACGTACCCGATCGACGGGCTCCCGAACGACGCGATGGGCCGGGACATCGGGCCCGCGACCCGGGAACGGTTCACCCGGGCCCTCGTCGGCTCGAAGACCGTCTTCTGGAACGGCCCTCTGGGCCTCGCCGAGGACCCCCGGTTCGCCGACGGGACCCGTGAGGTCCTGGGGCGGCTGGCGGGGGTCCCGGGCTACCACGTGGCCGCGGGCGGCGACACCGCCCGCGTCGCCGTCATGCTCGGTGTGGAGAACGCCTTCCAGTTCTTCTCGACCGGCGGCGGGGCGTCCCTCGAGTTCGTCGAGGGTGTCGAACTGCCGGGGCTCGCGGTCCTGCCCGACGCGTAGCGTGACCCCTCCGCGGCGGAGCCGCCGAGCTGGGGTCGAGCGTGTCCTCGAGATAGGCCAGGTAGGCGGGCTCGACCCGGGGGACGTCGATCTCGACCACCTCCGGAACGCGGTAGGGGTGGGTTTCGCGGACGTACCGGAACAGCCCCCCGACGAGCTTCGGGACCGTCTTGAACAGGACGAGCACTTCGTTGGCCGACTCGACCTTCCCGTTCCACCAGTACCGCGATTCCGTGGGGAGGAGGCTCGCGCAGGCGATCAGGCGGGCCTGGAGGGCGCCCTCGACCGCGCCCAGCGCAGCCTCGCGCGACGGGTAGGCGCTCAGGACGACCCGCATCGGCCCGGCGGCCCTCGCCGGCTCGACCGGGAAGGGGCTCACGCCAGCGCCTCGCCGACGACGGCGCTCCCGTCGGAGCAATCGACCGTCACGAGACCGAGCGTGCCCAGGTCGACCACGGCGGCGCGCGCGGGCACTGGCGTGATGTTGCGCATGCGCTGGTATTCCGTTTCCGACTGCCAGGTCGAGGCGTTGAGCATCAGGACGCCGCGGTACCGGTCGACGCCGTACGTGTGAAGGTGCCCCGTCACGAGGATGTCCGGGACGGGGTCGATCACGAGGCCGTCCCGCTCGAGGGGGGCGAGGGGCGTGCGGTTCCCGTAGATGGGGGCGAGATGGCGCATCTGGAGCATCCGGCGCATCACGTCGGTCGGGCGCGCATACGACGCGCCCGGTATCGCCGGGATCAGGTCGTCGAACCCCCGGCCGTGGTACGCCTCGACCACCGTGCCTCCGAGCGCGAACGTGGACGGGTTCGGTAGCAGCCGGACGTTCTTCGGGAGGTCGTGGGCGAGATTCGCGGGGATGGCGGGCTGGGGCTCCGCGGGGCAGACCGCGTCGTGGTTCCCCGGAACCGCGATCACGGTCAGACGGGACGGGAGCTCGGAGAGCCGGCGCCCGAGCTCGGCGTACTGCTCGACGATATCCCCGATCGCGAGGTCCCGTTCCTGTCGAGGATAGATCCCGATCCCGTCCACGAGGTCGCCCGCGATCACCACCGAGTCGATCGACCGGGCCAGGTCCGGATGGGCCCCGTCCTCCCGCAGGAACTCGATCAGACCGGCCCAGCTCTCGCCCAGGAACGACTTGCTGCCGACGTGCAGGTCCGAGAGGAAGACCGCCCGGCGGGTCGAGGAGGAGCGGCCAACGACCCGGCCGAGCGGGACGTCCGGTCGCTCCACCGCGAGCGCGAGCGGTATCCGGTCCCTCTCGGCGGAGAGGCGTAGCTTGACCCCCACGACCTCGTCCGGGACGAACGGGACCCGCGCGCCGGGCGAATCCTTGAGGACGAGCACGTCGATCGAACCGGATTCGTCGTCCAGCGACAGGATCGTGTGGTGGCGTTTCGAGGTCTCCCGGACCTCGCGGACCATTCCGACCACCGAGGCGGTCCCCTCACCGGGTCTAATGTCGCGAACCGCCCGGGGGTTCTCGAGCGTCGGACGACCCCGGAGCAACCGGTGGAGGGACCGGTACCGGGAGTGGAAGAGGGCCTCGTACGCCACGATCGGATGGCCGGGGGGCGGAGGGCCGGTGTACCCTTCAACGAGCGACCGGAACACGTCGGGGAGCCCGCCGGATGTGGGGGCTCCCTCCGAAGGGCTCGAAGGAGGATTGGCCGCCTCGGGGGGCGCGGCAGACCGGTGGCGCTCGGCGAGGACCGCCTGGACCATCTCGGCCGTGACGAACGACGTTTCGCCCCCCGCACGCTCGACGACCTCGCGGGAGACGAGGAGCGGCTGGTGGGTGCCGAGGAGGAGGCGTAGCGCGCCCGCCTCGACGAGCTTGTGCTGCTCCTCGAAGTAGGCGACAAGATGCTCTCTCAGCCCGACCGCCACGGTTCTCCCGACCGGCGCTGCCTCGGGCACGGCAAAGCCCCGCGCGCCGGGGTATCGTGGCGAAGACGTGGCGGCTTATTTCAACCCCGCGGGCGCGCGACGGGGGTCGACGCCGCTCGCGCGGCGCCGCGACGGCTCAGCGGTACGATTCCTTGGCGTAGGACGCACCCTTCGGGTACTTTTCCTTGAGGTGCGCGACGAACGCCTCGGGGCTGCGCTCGAGGTGAGCCGAGTACCACTGGACGACCACGTCCTTCAGTACGTGGTGGAGGTCACGGACGCTCACGTCGTCCTCGGCGGCGTCGTAGAGGACGGCCTGGCTCATCATCCGCATCCAGCCCGAGTAGCGGTGGTAGCTCTCCCCGTCGCACCACTCGTAGATGCCACGCAGCCGCGAGGTTCCCTCGGGAGTGCGGTAGTACCAGAATCGGAGCATGAACCCGCCCCAGCCCTGGGCGCGGTCGGCGAGCTCGATCGTCTTGACCGCGCCGAAGTCGAAGTTCTCCTTGAACGTCCACTTGACGGGGTACTCGGCGAACGTGGCGAACAGCGTCTGCGAGGGGTCGATCGTCAGATGGACGCTGACCTCCTCGAACTGGTTGTGGACCTCCCACAGGTCCTGGAGAAGGCGGCGGTTGAGCTCGCCGCGGTGCGTAAGGTCCTCGCCGGTCTTCGCGCCCGCGACCGCCTGGGTCCTCGTGAGCTCGCGCCGCAGGCCCGACACGAAGTCGTCGTCCGCGAGGGGCGGCTCGGGGTCCGGGGTACCTGGTTCGGGGACCGGGGCCGTCTTTCTAGAAACACGACGCGCCATGCGAGGAAGCTCCGATGCGTCGTAGGGGGCCCGCTATAAAGCGTGTTTCGTTCGAATGGTCCTCCGGCCGCCGGTGGGCGGCACTGCCCGCGACGCGATCCGCCGTCGGCGTTCGCCTTAAATACCGACCCTGCTAAACGACGCCGGAAACAAAACTCCGGGGACGGGACTCGGTTGAATCCGACCGTCACCGGTAGGACCGGAATCACGACTCATGCTCGCCCCTTGCTTCTGTCGCTGGATCCGCAAGCCCACCGGTAACGTTCGGCGCACCTAGTTCGGTCCTCTCCGAGTCACCTCCCTGTGGGGAGGATTCCGATGAGAGGAAACGAAACCCATGACAAACGACCCTAACGCCGCAAAGTACCAGATCCGCGCCCGAATCACCGCAGACGGTGTCATCGACAAGCCTGACGTCGTCGGCGCCGTGTTCGGGCAGACCGAAGGCCTGCTCGGAGAGGAACTCGACCTCCGCGACCTGCAGAAGTCCGGCCGGATCGGCCGCATCGAAGTGGAGATCGACAGCCGAAAGGGCAAGACCGAGGGTGAGATCATCATCCCCTCGTCCCTAGACCAGGTCGAGACCGCGATCCTCGCCTCCGGCCTCGAGACCGTCGACCGGATCGGCCCCTGCCGGGCCAAGATCGAGGTCATCAGCGTCGAGGACATACGCATCTCGAAGCGCCTCAAGGTCGTCGAACGCGCGAAGGCGATTCTCACCCGGCTCCAGGACGAGTCGAAGGGGGTCGGCATGGACCTTACGGAGGCCGTCCGGAAGGCGGTCCAGGTGGAGGAGATCACCGCCTACGGGCCCGAACACCTGCCGGCGGGGCCGAACATCGACCAGGCCGACGCGCTCATCGTGGTGGAAGGCCGGTCGGATGTCCTCACCCTCCTCCGCTGCGGGATCAAGAACTGCATCGCTGTCGAGGGCACGAGCGTCCCGCAGACGGTGAAGGACCTCTCGCGCGACAAGACCGTCACGGTGTTCACCGACGGCGACCGCGCGGGCGAGCTGATCTTGCGCGAGATGCTCCAAACGATGGACATCGACTTCGTCGCTCGGGCCCCGCGCGGCTCGGAAGTGGAAGAGCTCACGCAGAAGGCCCTCCTCAAGTGCCTTCGCAACAAGCTCCCGATCAACCAGTACCTCGAGATGAGCGGGTTCGAATCGACCGGCGCCTCCCGCGAGCCGCGGGAGGAGAGAGGCGAGGGCTCCTCGGGCGGCCGCCCGGACCGAAGGGAGGAGCGAGGCGGAGGCCGAGGGCCGGACCGCAGGGACGACCGCGAGCGGGCACCGATGCCGGTGCGGCCCGTACCGCCGCCCCCGCCGCCCGCCGCGGCTCCCGCTCCGCTCCCGCCCGAGCTGGCCCGCTACTTCGAGCTCCTCGACGGGGTCGAGAACTCGTCCCGGTGTCTCCTCGTGGGCGAGGACGACGCGGTCGTGGGCGAGGTCCCCGTGAAGGAGATGATCGAGACCGTCGCGAACCTCACGGCCCCCGCAAAGGCGATCGTCTTCGACGGGATCGTGAGCCAGCGGCTCCTTGACGTAGCCCAGGAGAAGGGGATCGGCACCGTGGTCGGGACGCGTCTCGGCCCGATCGGAAAGTTCCCGGAGCAGGTGCGCGTTTACACGAAGGCGGACCTGGCCAACCCTTCGGGCCCCCGCTAGACGGGGGCAGCCCGACCCTCCCCACGGCCTCCGGGCGGGGGAGGGCGGGCTCGCGACGAGCCTATCTGGGGGAAGCCCCCTTTCCGTTCCTGTACCGTGACGGCGACTGACGGGACGCGACGGCTGCCGGCCGCCGTGGACGAGATCGAGACCACCCGCGAAATCCCCATCCCTTCAGACCCCCTCGAGCGGGTCATCGGCCAGGAGAAGGCCGTCGAGATCGCCCGCATCGCCGCCTACCAGCGACGACACCTCCTCCTCGTCGGACCGTCCGGCATCGGCAAGTCGATGACCGCCCAGGCCCTAGCCCTGCACCTCGACCGGCCACGGACGGAGCTTAGGGTCGTCCACAACCCCGAGAACCCGGAGCGGCCAACGATCGAGGTGGTCTCCCGGGAGGAGGTTTACCGCGAACGCGAAGCCGCCCGTTCCGTCGAAGGGGAGCTGATCCCGCCCACGGAGGCGCCGGCGTCGGTCGCGGAGCGGCTCGGGTATCGCTGCCCTCGTTGCAGCTTATACTCCCTCTCGAGCGACCGGTACTGCCCGAGCTGCGGGAACGTGAAGCAGGTTCTACCGGGCGGCGCCGCCGGGAGCGGGAACCCGTTCCGCGACCTCGTCGGTGGGATCCTCGAGCTCACGGTCAGTCCGGGCGGGAACCCGCAGGAGTCCGTCCGGACGACCCGGCTCCGCAACGGCGTGGAGGAGGTCGTGGCGTACGAGCGGGCTGGCGATCAGATCAAGGTCCTCGACCAGAGCGCTCTCGAACGCCGCCGCACGATCCAGCGCGAGAGCCCGCGGAAGGTCCTGGTGAAGCTCGACCGCAACACGTTCCTCATGGCGACGGGGGCGAGCGAGACCGAGCTGCTGGGCGACGTTCGGCACGACCCGTACGGCGGCCACCCCCAGCTGGGCACTCTGCCGTACGACCGCGTGATCCCCGGTGCGGTCCACGAGGCGAACGAGGGGGTCCTGTTCATCGACGAGCTTCCGCACCTCGGTTACCTGCAGCGCCACATCCTCACGGCGATGCAGGAGAAACGGTTCCCGATCTCCGGCCGCAACCCGCAGTCCGGCGGCGCGTCGGTCCGGGTCGACAACGTTCCGTGCGACTTCATCCTGGTCGCGGCCGCGAACATCGAGGACCTCCACAAGATCCTCGCCCCGCTCCGGTCGCGGATCGCCGGTTCGGGCTACGAGGTCCTCCTCGAGACGACCATGCCCGACTCCGAGGCGAACTGCCTGCGGCTCGCCCAGTTCTGCGCCCAGGAGATCGCGGTGGACGGGAGGATCCGGCCCGCGACCCGCGATGCGGTCCAGGAGCTGATCAAGGAGGCCCGCCGGCGCGCCGAGGTGCTGGACGGGCGGCGCCACGCGCTCACGCTGAGGCTGCGGGAGCTCGGGGGTCTCATTCGGACGGCCGGCGACCTCGCGGCGGTCTCCGGGAGCGAGTACCTGGAGGGGAGCCACGTTCGCCGGGCGCTGGAGCGGGCCCGCTCGATCGAGGAGCAGATCCGGGACGTCTACGGGTCGTTCCAGGGAGGTCTGCGCCAGGAGTCGACGGAGGCCCAGCGCCAGACGACGGGCTACTACCACTGGAACCAGAACCTGGATCCGGGCCAGTACCCGGGCGGGTACGGCTGACGGCGTGCGCCTTCCTCCGACACCCATAAGAACGGGGCGACGGTGGCCGCCCTCACTGGGCGCGTAGTCTAGTGGTTATGACGTCACCCTGACACGGTGAAGATCGCCAGTTCGAATCTGGCCGCGCCCACCACCGCCGCGAAACCGGACAGGGTTGCGGCCGAGCACGCTAGGCGGTCGAAGCCCCCGGTAGTTCCGGGGGGCCGAAGGAAGGGGTTCGGGCTAGGGGCCGGTTCGACGTTACTCGTCGCCGAACTCGCCGCCCATGCCACCCATGCCGCCCATCCCACCGCCGCCGCCGCCCGGCCCTCCCGAGGGAGGCGGACCCGACTTCGATGCGATGACGTCGTCGATGCGCAGGATCATGACGGCCACGTCCGTCGCGCTCTCGATCGCCTGCCGACCCACACGGATCGGCTCGATCACGTAGAGCTTGGCCATGTCGTCGATCTTGCCCGAGAACACGTTGACGCCCGCGCTCTTGCGGCCGTCCTTGTGGGCCTTGCGCAACTCGATCAGGATGTCGATCGGGTCGAGGCCCGCGTTCTCCGCCAGCGTCCGCGGGATGGTCTCGAGCGCCTCCGAGAAGCTCTCGTACGCGAGCTGCTCCCGGCCCCCGACCATCGCCGCCTCGTCGCGGAGCTGCATCGCGATCTCTTCCGCCGCCGCACCCCCGCCGTAGACGTACTTGCCGTCCTCGACGGCGACCCGAACCACGTTGAGCGCGTCGTCCAGCGACCGCTCGATCTCGTCGATCACGTGCTCGGTTCCGCCACGGATCAGGATGGAGACCGCCTTCGCCTTCTTGCAGCCGGTCACGAACGTGAGCGCGTCATCGCCGATCTTGCGCTCCTCGACCAGGCCCGCGACGCCGACGTCCTCGGGCAGGAGCTCGCTGACCTTCGAGACGATGTTCGCCCCGGTCGCTTTCGCGAGCTTCTCCATGTCCGACTTCTTCGCACGCCGGACGGCATAGATCCCGTCCTTGGCGAGGAAGTGCTGGGCGAGGTCGTCGATCCCCTTCTGGCAGATCAGGACGTTCGCCCCGGATTTCTTCACCTGCTCGACCATCCGACGGAGCATGTTCTCCTCCTCCTGGAGGAAGGCGTTCAGCTGGCTCGGTTCGTGGATCTCGATCTTCGCGTCGATCTCGGTCTTCTTGATCTCGAGCGCGGCGTCCAGGAGCGCGATCTTCGGGTTCTCGACCCGCGTCGGCATCCCCGAATGGACCTTCTCCTTGTCGATGATGACGCCCTCGATGAGCGAGGTGTCGGACATCTGGCCGCCCTGCTTCTTGATCAGCTGGATGTCGTCGAGGTCGGCCCGGTACCCCGTGCCCTTCTTCTCCGCGACGTCGGACACCGCCTTGACGGCGATCTCCGCGAGGATGTCCCGGTTGAACGAGACCGACTTCGAGCCCATCGACGTACTCGCGATGCGCTTCAACGTCTCCGTGTCGGTGACCGCGACCGGCTGACTCGACCGGTCCAGGATCTCGAGCGCCTTCTTCGAGGCGAGTCGGTAGCCCTGACCGATGATGGTCGGGTGGACGTTCTGCTCGACGAGGGCCTCGGCGCGCTTCAGGAGCTCGCCCGCGAGGATCACGGCCGTGGTGGTCCCGTCGCCGGCTTCCTGATCGACCGTCTTCGCGACCTCGACCAGCATCTTCGCGGCCGGGTGCTCGACGTCCATCTCCTTGAGGATCGTGACGCCGTCGTTCGTGACGACCACGTCGCCCATCGAATCGACCAGCATCTTGTCGAGGCCGCGCGGGCCGAGGGTCGACCGGACCGAGTCGGCGATCGCCTTCGCGGCCGCGATGTTGTTCGCGAGCGCTCCGCGTCCCTTCTCGCGCTTCGTCCCTTCTCGCAGCACCAGGATCGGCGTCTGTCCCGTCATCATCATGATTTTTCTCCGGCGATTCCTCTAAGAATCCGAGTTCGATAAGAAAGCGGTCGTATTTAAGCGAGAGTAGAGGCTCTGGAGCGCCTCCCGCTCCGGCACCTCGCGGGACGTCAGAGACGCGGGCCGCGTCGGGCCCGATTCGGGGCCGGATGACGGATATCCGGGGGTCTAGACCTCTCCGGGGCTGGTTGGCGACCCTTTAAGTGCCTCTTTAAGGCCCTTAGGGTCCGGACCATGCTGAAGATTCGGATCGAGAACGTGGTCGCCTCCACGTCGCTCGCCAACGAGCTTGACCTGCAGTCGATTGCACTCCGTCTCGACGGAGCGGAGTACGAGCCCGACCAGTTCCCCGGGCTCATCTACCGGTTGAAGGAACCCAAGACCTCGATACTCCTTTTCCACTCGGGTAAGGTCGTCTGCACCGGCGGGAAGAGCCGCAAGCAGGTCGAGGACTCGATACGAGTGGTCTCGGGAGAGATCCGCAAGGGTGGCCAGCGGGTCCTCGCGCATCCCCAGATCCAGGTCCAGAACATCGTCGCGAGCTCGGACCTCGGGAGCGAGATCAACCTGAACGCGATCGCCATCACGCTCGGTCTCGACCGGGTCGAGTACGAGCCCGAGCAGTTCCCTGGTCTCGTCTGCCGCATCGAAGACCCGCACGTGGTCGTCCTCCTCTTCGGCAGCGGCAAGCTGGTCTGCACCGGAGCCCACCGCCCCTCGGACATCGAAGTCGCGGTCCGGAAGCTGACGAAGGAGCTCCAGGGCGCAGGACTCCTCCGCTAGACGCGCGTCGCGGGGCGTCCGCGAGACGAGTCGCGGGTAAGTCCGGCTCGAAGGGCCCTCAAGCGGCCGCGCGCGCCTCGACCCAGGCCTTCACGCGCGTCTCCAGGTCCCGGAGCGGCAGCGCTCCTTCCCCGAGGACCACGTCGTGGAAGCCGCGGACGTCGAACCGCCCGCCGAGGCGGCCTTCCGCGTACGTGCGGAGCTCCCGGATCTTCAGCTGGCCGATCTTGTACGCGAGGGCCTGGGCCGGCCAGACGATGTAGCGGTCGACCTCTACCTGAATGCCCACGTCACTCATCCCGGTGTTCTCCCGGAAGAACTCGATCGCCCGGTCGCGGCTCCATCCGAGAGCGTGCATCCCCGTGTCCACCACGAGTCGGATCGAGCGCCACATGTCGAACGTGAGCTGGCCGATCTTCGAGTACGGGTCCTGGTAGAACCCGAGCTCCTCGCCTAGGCTCTCGGCGTAGAGCCCCCACCCCTCGGCGAACGCGGTGGGACCGGTCTCCTTGCGGAACTCGGGAAGATGCTCGAGCTCCTGCGCGACGGCGATCTGCAGGTGATGGCCTGGGACCGACTCGTGGAGCGTCAGCGCCTCCATCTCCCAGCGGGGGCGGATGCCGACTTGGAACGTGTTCACGAAGAAGTTCCCCGCCCGCCCCGTCGCCGGAGCCCCGGACTGGTAGTACGCCGTCGGCGACGTCGCTTCCCGGAACTGGGGGACGGGGACGACACCGTACGGAAGGCGGGGGAGGCGGCCGAAGAGCCGGCCGAGCGTGGGGTCGATCTTCTTCGCGATGATGCGGTAGCCGTCGACGAGGTCCTCGGCGCTGGTCCAGGAGAACCGGGGGTCCTCTCGCAGGAATCGCTTGAACTCGGCGAACGATCCCTTGAACCCAGTCTTGGCCATCAGCGCCTCGAGCGAGGCGCGGATGCGTTGTACTTCGGCCGTGCCGATCTCGTGGATCTGACGGGGGGTCAGGTCCGTGGTGGTCGTCCACTGCACGAGGAAGTCGTAGGACTCAGCGCCGTTCGGGAGCGCGGCCCTCGCGATCGACTCGCGACAGGCCGGCACGTACGTGGACTCGAGGTAGCCGCGAAGCCCCCCCAGCGCGGGAGCGACACGGTCGACGAAGAGAGTTCTCGCTTCGGCGCGCAGTCGCGATCGCTCGGACTCGCCGATGGCCGCCGGGAAATCCGAGAACGGCTTGAGCAGGGGGCTCGCGAACGGATCCGCCGGCGTGAGGTTCGTGATCTGGTCGGGCACGCCGACCATCGCGACCCGGGGAGGGCTGTACCCGCCGGCCAGACCCTTCTCGAGGAGCACGCGGTTCTGCTCAATCGCATCGGGCAGCGTCCGGAGGCGGACGAGGAGGTCTCCGTAATCGGAGGAACAGGCCCGAGGCTGGAGCTCGGCCATGTCCGATGCAAGGATGTGGATCCCCTCGAGCTGGTGGAGCGGCATCCAGAGATTGCGCGGGGAGCCGAAGCAGAACGGAAGCGGGTCGTGGCCGAACCGCAGCCCGGCGTCCGCGGTATCGAGGAGCCCGCGGTACATGTCGTAGGTGAGCCGGTCCTCCGTGGCGACGGTGGCCCGGTCGAATCGCTGCAGCCTTGAGCGACTGTCCGCCAGATGGCGTCGGCGTCGCTCGATCCCCGCTTGGGAATCGTCCGTCCACCGGTCGTTCAGTCCGGGAAGACCCATGCTCGTGGCGAGCTCGGGATATTCGGTGATCCACTGCTTCCAGTCCTGGGAGAGATACGCTCGAAACTCGTTCGACCGCCCCGAACCGGAACCCGACGTCTCGCCCATAGCACTCCACGAAACCCGGGGCCTCGGATGAAGACTGCCCCGACTCGGTGAGGGGCCGTGGGTTCGCGCGGACGACTCGGGTCAGTCCCCGATTGGGGCGGTGAGCCCAGACGACCCGGCGAGACGCGTTGTGGCTCGCGGGGACACGGGCCGATCCGACGATCAACCGGCCTCAGCCCCGTCCGAATTGGGCCGGCCCGGTGGGCTGGATGCTGCGGGCTGGGGTTTCGTACGGGGTTGGAGGAGTCCCAACGCCACGACGATGCAGGCAAGGGCGACCGCCTCGATTGGTTGGAATCCCTCGCCGAAGGCGAACACACCGATGACGAGCGCGACCACGGGGTTGAGGAACGTGACCTGGTTGGCCCGTACCGCCCCGAAGCGCTGAATCATGGCGAAGAAGAGGGTGTACCCGAACGCCATTGTGACGACTCCGACGAACGCGATAGAACCGATGGTCGCGGCCGAGATCGGGAGCGTCGGTGACCGGGAAAGGAGAGGCAGCAGAACGAACGCTGCCACGGCCCCCCCAACGAACTGGAACGTGAGGCCCCAGTGGTTCTCCCCGTGGGGACGGGACCGGCCGACGAGGACGGCCCCCGTGCCCTGGCAGGCAGCTCCGAGAGCGAAAGCGGCCAGGGCCCCCAGGCCCGCCACGAGGGAGCCCTGCGTCGTCGCGACAGCGAGAAGCACGACCCCTCCCAAGCCGATGGCCAGGGCGGCAACCTGACGGCGACGAATCTCCACCGGGGCCCTGAGGATGACGAGCACCACGAGGCTAAGGATGGGGGAGGTCGCGTAGACGATGGAGGCGGTACCCCCGGTCGCGAACTGAAGCCCCCAGTAGAGGGTCAGATTGATCCCGCCGATCAGGAGGGCCCCCAGTCCCGCCGACTGGACCATCTCCCGGAGGCGGGGAAGCTGAGTGCGAGTGACCGCGGCCACCGACGCCATGACGGCGGTGGCGAGAAGCAGGTCCAACGCGACCAAGAGGACCGGGTCGGCCCCGGCCTGGACACCGACGCGGGCGATCGGGAAGGTCGCCCCCCAGATGGTCCCGAGCAGCGCGAGCTGCGCTATCCCGGAAGAGGAGAACGCCTCACGCAGTGCCATGGTTCTCACCAGAGCTGTCGGAACGACGCGGCGGGGCGATTTGGCTCTGGTGTCGATTTCGGTTGACTGCCGGCGAATCGCCGACCTCCGGCATGACGCTCCATTTCAGTGCACTGCGCGGGAATGATCGACCGCGTGAGGGTCCGCTCCTTCGCGCCCGTCCTGCGGACCCACCCAACAGTCTGCTTCAGCGCACCCGCGAGGAGACGAGGATTATCACAGCCGTGTATAGGGGCCGGTACCGGGGTGTGGAGCCGGAGGGTCGTTTCGGTCTACGGTGAGCCCGCGGGTGGGGGAGAACCCTCGGCCGTCATGCCGGCGGGTTGGGGATCTGAGGGCACCGGCTTCCTGCGCTTTCGTCGGAACACCAGCGCGACCACCAGCAGGACCAGGGCGAGCGCGACCACCACGAGGATCGACCACTCCCAGAGCGGTGACCCGGTGGACGGCGAGTTCCCACCGCCGCTTCCGACGGGTTGCACGACTACCGTTACGTTCGCGACGGCCGTGTTGAGGTCGCTATCGGTCACGGTGACCGTGAGGTTGAACGACCCCGTCCCGGTCGGCCGGCACACGAACGACGCCGCGTTCGGGGCGGTGCAGCCCGTCGGCACGTGGGTGTAGCTGTACGTGTACGACCCGCTTCCCCCCGAGGGGCTGGCCGTGACCGTCGTGGAGTAGCCGAGAACGAACGTCGCGGGCACGGCGGTGATCGTGACCGAGAGGGCTTGGGCGCTCGAAGTGAAGCCGATATCGACCGTCTTGGGTCCCGTGGAAACGATCACCGACCCGCTGGTGTTGTTCGCGACGTATCCCGTAACGGTGCCCACGGTGAACGAGTAGGTACCGGCCGACTCCGTGAACACTATCGACGACGTACTCGAGCTCAGCTTCGTGCTCGCAAGGGTCACGTTCCACTCCGTCGTGCTCGCCAATCCGGTCTCGTCGAACGTTACGCCCCACTTCGGCAGGCTGTGAACCCCGAGGGAAACGATCGAGACCGTGCCGGGCGTGTACCCCGTCACGAACGATTCGCCGACCGCGGGATCGTAGACGATCCCACCGGCTACCGATGTCGTCCCGACCGGAACCAGGCCGGCGAACGTCTGGTTGGAGGCATTGACGATGCTGAGATTGCCCGGGTCACTCGTGGTCCCGGACATCGTGACCTCGATCGTCCTGTTCGTAGGGTCGTAGGCGACCCCCCACGGCGTGCCGGTGGCGTGGAGCGAGATGTTCGCGACGGTCGTGCTCGAGGTTGCCGAGATCGCGGTCAGGTTGTTCGTCACCCCCGCATTAGCGACGTAGACGTCGCCGTTGTCGGGGTCGTAGGCCTCCTCGGCGGGCGTACCGCCCACGAAGACGTTCGCGACCACGGTGTCCGTGGCGCCGTCGATCACGGTGACGTTCGAGCTGTAGTAGTTGCTCACGTAGACGCGGTCGCTTCCCGGGTCGTAGACTACGCCGAGGGGACGCGAGCCGACCGTGATGCTGGCGGTGATCTTGTTCGTGGTCGTATCGATCACGGAGACGTTCGAAGAGCCGTAGTTGGCCACGAACGCCCGGTGGTCGGTCGTGTCGATCGCGATGCCGGATTGGGGATACCCTCCGCTCGTTTCGCTGACGATGGCCGAGGCAGTGAAGCTCGTCGCGTTGACAACCGAGACGCCGAAGTCGAGGGAATTGTAATAGTCCACGTAGATCGAATCGTCCTGGGCGTCGTAGGCGATCCCTTCGCAGACGGTCGGGCCAGGGCACCCGATGGCTTCGGGAGAATACCCGACGAACACCGATCGCTCCACGAGGTCCGTCGTATCGTTGATCTGGTAGACCAGCCCCGAGCCACCGTCGTAGACGTAGATCGCGTGGTGGAGAGGACTGTACGCCGCGTCGATGGGAAGCTGCTGGAGAGCCACCGCCCCGACGGTAGTGTTCGACGCGGGGGAGATTTCGGTGAGGTTCGAGGACTCGTAACCTAGCTCGTTGAAGTTCGCAACGAACACGGTCTTCGCGGCGGTGTCGTAGACCGCCGCTTCGGGATACGAGTAGGTCCCGAGGTCGAGGCTAACGCTCACGGTGTTGGAGGACCCCACGACGACCTGCACCCCCCCTCCCGAACTGACGGCGTACAGCGTTCCCTTGGACCCCGCTGTCGGGTCGAACGCGAAGGCGACGGCCGTGTTGCTCGAAGGCACGGTTCCCACCATGGTGCGGGTCGAAGCATTCACCAACGATACGCCGCTCGAGTCGCCGACGTAGACCGTGTTGTTCGAGGCGTCGTACGCGACCGCCCTCGGAGCCGACACCGTGAGGTTGGCGTCGATGGCCCAGGTGGTTTCATTGACGAAAAGGAGAGAATCGCCGTCCTCCACCGTGACGAGCATGTCGTTCGCGGCCGGGTCGTACGCGAGAGCCTGGGGGTAGATTCCCGTTGAGACGTTCCCGACCACCTTCTGGGTCGCTGCGTCGACGATGGATACAGCATCGCTCCCGTAGTCAGTGAAGTAGACCTCGTTCGTCTTCCAGTCGTACGCGACTCCCATCGGCTCCGATCGGAGCGTTATGTGAGCCACGACCGCGAAGGTCGTCGCGTTGAACACCGTCGCGTTGTCGGAAGAGGACTCTGCCACGTACATCTCGTTCGAGCGGTTGTCGAAGGCGATCCCCTCCGGATAGTACCCCGCAGGCAGCCACCGCTCACCGATCGATGCGGCGGCGTTCACGATCGCGACGGAGTTGGAGTCGGCGGCCGTGACCCAGACGGTGCCGTCCTTCGAATCGTAGGCGATCCCGAGGGGGTTCTGCCCGTCCGTCAGCTGCACGTCGTTCCCGGGGAAGAGGGTGTTGTTGAAGAGGACCAGCGTCTTCAGCGTCTGCCCGGCTGTCGCGACGAGACCGTGGGCCAGGGTCGATGGACCATAGTGCTCGGCAGCCAGCCCGCTCGAGAAGTTCGACCGGATCCCCGACGGCGCGTGGCCAACGGCACCGAGCAGGGACCCGCCGGCCACGGTCGCCGCTACGATCAACAGCACAGTGGCGCTTCGGATCGAGAGGCGACCGTAGGTCCCTGACTTTGGAATCATGGTTCCGCGCGCCCGCCTTTGGGCGAGCGCCGAACCGCTTATCCTTTCCGCTGGGCACCCCGCTTCCCGCGCTGCCTCAATCGAAACCCGGCGGTCCGCGTTGTCCGGACCGGCGGGTGGCGGTGCGCCGACTCCGCCGCTACGGCGACCCCGGCCGTCTGCCGAGGTCCTGCATGATCCGATCGTACTGCTCGCGGGTGATCTCGCCTCGGGCGTATCGCATGCGTGCGATCATCGCGGGCCGGTTGGCACCGTACCCCCTGCCGTACCCCGAGCCGCCCCCCGCTCCGTACCGCCGGGCGCGCATGCTCCAGAACAGGACGCGCACGATGAAGAACGCCACGATGAGGATGAAGAAGACGAGGAAGAATCCGCCGAACGGACCGAAGCGATACGGGTTGGAGGGCTGGGCGAGACCGAAGGCGGAAGGATAGAGGAAGATGACCAGGAGGAGAGTGGCGATGGCGATGAACACGACTGCGATACCCACGACGACCCAGCGTAAGCCGCTGCGCCGGCGAGGGACGTTCTGGCCCAGCGGCTGACCGTAAGGGACCGGCCCGTTCATGACCTTCCGCTCGAGAGAACGCTCCGTCCCGGGATAAGAAGGCTGGTCCCGACATCGATCCCGAAGGCGTCACACCCGCCGTTCGCGGACGGGCGAGCGTTCGCTTCAGAGGACTGGCGAAGCAGGGGTCGAAGCCCATAAGCCACGGACGTTCTCTGAGGCACCGTGCCCAAGGTGACCAAGAACCCGATGATCGCGTCAGGAATGGGAGTCCGAATCCAGCGCCGCGCCCCGATCCGACTGTACGCCTTCGAGAAGTTCTTCCGGGGGTTCGAGGACACACCCCCGATCCGTGAGCTGTTCGGGAAGCAGGCGAAGCCGCTGCTCCGCAAGCTCAAAGTAGAGTTCTTCTCGCCGCCGTTCGGATACATGGGGACCAGCGACGTGGACGGACATCTCATCGTGAGCAGCCACCACTTGAAGACGAGCGACCTGCGGACGCTCTACCTCGACGTCGTCCACGAGCTCTGCCACGTGAAGCAGTTTCGCGCCGGGAGGCCTCTCTTCGACCGGACGAAGAAGTACGTCGACACGCCGACCGAGATCGAGGCGTATGCCTTCACGGTCAAGGAGGGGAAGCGGATCGGGATGACGAACGCTCAGCTGCTCGAGTACCTGAAGGTCGAGTGGGTCGACGAGACCGACCACCGCCGATTGGCCCGGCGGATGGGTCTCTTGGCGAAGGGCAAGACCGGCGGAGCCAGGCTGCGCCGTGCCAAGCCCCATCGAGCGAGACGGGGTGGGTAGGGGTTGCCCTGGACGGCACGCCGCCTCTCGGCGCGGAAGGCCGGGCTTTATCTCCCCCACATCGCATCCCGCGGGCGATGTCCGGGGGCGCGAGCGCCGGGACCTCCGGCGGTTTCGCGGGCCTCGCCGGAAAGGGGTGCTCGACGTTCGTCTGGGGGGAATCCCGGGCGGCCGTGAATCGAGTGCTCTTCGCGGTAGCGAGCGATATCGACCCCGACTTCGTTTGGCTCGACATCCGGCACCCGACGGACGAATCGGTGGAACCGGGACCAGTCGAACTCGGCTGGATCCCGAACGGGCGCCTCCTGTTCACACGAGCTCCGTCCGAAGCCAGGCCGCAGGAGCCGGTAGCGCCCGCGGCGATCTGGAGGATCGTCCGGTCCGACGACCCCGATCACGAGGTGGCTTCCTACGCCGACTTCCTCCGTCTCCCCGCCGTCACCCAGAAGATCATCGCGGGACTTGCCCCGACATCGGGACGGCGCGCGCTCGCCTTCGCGAACTCGGATCGTGTCCGGGAGTTCTACCCTAGGAAACCGGAGGAGATCCGCCCATTCCTCGACGCAGAGCTCGCCGCCGGGGTGATCCCCCTCTACGGTGTCGCCGGCCCGAGCGGCCCTGGCCGGATGGCGCTCGACTTCGTGCTCGAGGTCCGGACCCCCGACCTTCGCCACTGGCGCGAGGGCACGCTGATGTGTGAGAAGGCACCCCCCGGCTCCGCATTCCACCGCGGGGATCAGCTTCCCCTCCCGTCGATCCCGTCGGTCGCCGCGGCCTTCACCCGGGACCGTGACTGGAAGTAGCCACTCCGCCCGACGGGTCTAGAATAGGGACTTCGTCGCCGCGCCTGCCGTCAAGGACTAGCGCATGATCAGGTTGAGATACCCGGAAAACGAGGATGACGGACTGGTGACCGTGATGTTCATGGAAGCGCTACCACCCGTCGCGATGACCAGAGGGACCTGAATGGCCGAAAGCGTGAATCCGGTGGTGTTCGTCGTGACGGCACGGATCGTGCATGCGCTCCCGTTGTAGTTGGGCATCGGGAAGTCTAGGGTCTGCACCGCCCCGGTCGATCCGTTGAATCCATCGTAATAGATCGGGTTCACGTTCAGCCCGCAAACGTTGTCGGGCGAGTAGATGTTGATAGCGGCGACCTGGACCGGCGACGTAGGTGGGGCGTAGAGGTCGGTGGCCAGCACCCCGACGACGAACAGTAGCACAACTACGATGACGATCACAACGAGCAGCCTCGAACGCCGACGTGGCGGACGAGCGGGCATCTGCCCGTAGGGGGTCGGAAACACGGCGGAAGGGGACGGAGAGGCTGGGAAGCCACCGGTTGAGGGAAGCGGCGCGGGTCCGACGGGAATCGTGGTTCCGCAGTAAGCGCAGAACCGTGAGCCCGGAGAGACCGGAGCTCCGCAGCTCGGGCAGCTCATCCCCTGCACGCCCCTTGCTTACCCGGAGAGGTATTTCTAGACGGCTCCAAGAGTTATCGCGACCCTCCCGAGGGAGGTTCCGGGCGGCGAACCCCTACCGGAACGAACCGCCTGGGGCCGGCAGGCTAAACTCGGCCGCCGGCATCCCCGGTGGATCGCCCCATGACCCCGAGCAGACCCGAACGGGAGCTCCACCGAAGGACGGCGGCGCGTTGCTTCAACGAAGCCTGGACGTACCTGGAGAAAAAGCATCGGACCGCCGCAGACGATCGGCAGATGCTCCACCTCGTGCACACGTCGCGCTTCCACTGGGGTCTCGTGGGAACCCCCCAGTCGCAGGCCGTGGGCGATTGGCAGATCTCGCGAGCCTACGCCGCCCTCGGCGATCCCCGGCTCGCGCTCGCATACGCCCGGTCGTGCCTCATGCTCTGTCGGGAGCACGACCTCTCGGACCTCCTCGGCACCGCGTACGAGGCGATGGCACGCGCCTACGCCACCGCGGACGACCGATCCGCGGCACGAGCCTACCTCAAGAAGGCACGCCAGCAGCTCGCGACTTCTCATCTCGGCGGCGAAGATGCGGCGCTCTACCGGGCCCAGATCGAGGAGACCGAGAGGCTGGTTCGCGGCGCCCGCCGCTGAACGGGCCAGCCGCTTTCCCCCTGCTAGCCGTTCCTCGGAGAGCGACTTCCCCGCCGCGCGGAATCGCCACCGATGGGCGGTCGACGTATCGGCCCGGATTTTCCGCTCCCGTCAATCATCGTTGACCGATGCCTTATGTTCGACCGAACGACCGTGGGCGCAGGAGCCCATGGACAACGCCAATCCCGCGGACACAGCGGCTCGCCGGGCGTCGATCACCATCGAACTGCTGAGGATCGGCGTCGGCCTCGTCTGGGCCCTGAACTTCATCTTCATCGTCGCCCCGGGGAACAATTTCTTCGGCGGCTTCGGGCAGATTGCGCTCTCCTTTGCCCCGACGTCGTTGGGCGGTCCGGCCCTCGCCCAGTTCGTCGCGACGAACGCGACCTTCTTCTCCTGGCTCGTCGCCATAGTTACCGGCTACCTAGCCTTCGGGTTCATTCTCGGCCTCACCACGCGCTGGGTCTGCCTGGTCGGCGGGATCTTCTCGGCCGTTCTCCTGGGCACGCAGATCGGCAGCACGTTCGTCTTTCCGGGCGGGACCGACGTGGGGGAGCACCCACTCTACCTGCTCATCTACGTCGTCCTCGTCTTCGGCGGGGCGGGACAGGCCTACTCGGTGGATCACTGGATCGCAGGGGCCTGGGCGCGTCGCCGTGCGGCCGTGTCCGCCCGACCTCGCCCGTCGCCCGGCGGTTTCTGGGCGGGTAGCCTGAACGTGCAGTTCTTCGCGGTCTACTTCGTCGCCGGGATCATCATCGCGTTCGGGATCGGCGCGGGCCTGATGCTGGCGCTCCCGCCGAGCAGCCCCACGCCCACGGGACCCACCACCACTTCCTACGAGAACCTGTCGATCTCGATCAACAATTCCAGCGGGCCTTCCAACGGGTGGCCCCAGTACACCCTGTCAAACTTCACCGTGCCTACCGGACGCGTGGTCTTCACGATCACCGACAACGACTCCCCCACGAATTGGAGCTCGTGTCCATGCGTCGTCACGGGTACGGGGGGGAGCGTGGAATCGATCAACGGCACTCCGACCCACATCGTTTCCTCGGCCAACGTCGCCCACACGTTCAACATTCCTAGCCTCGGTCTGTCCATCTACAGCCCGGGCCAGAGCGTCGTCCAGTTCACGGTGGACCTCCTCGGCCCCGGCACGTTCCAATGGTTCTGCATGGCACCGTGCGGTGCCGGAGGCAACCCGTACTCCACGCCACCGATGGGAACCCCTGGTTTCATGACCGGGACGATGACGGTCAGCTAGCCTCGGGCAGAGCCCGGGAGGCTTTCGAACCTCCCCGGGACGCCGTTCCCTCTACGGAACGGTCCCGTCGGGAACCAACGGCAGCGACCGGAGGCGCCGTCCCGTGGCGTCGTAGATCGCGTTCGCGATCGCCGGAGCGACCGCGATCAGAGGTGTCTCACCGGCACCCTCGGAAGGAAGGTCCGGTCGGTCCACCAGGACGATGTCGATGCGGGGAACATCCCGGAACCGCGGTACACGGTACTCGGAGAGGCGCGGGTTGAGGATCCGGCCGTTCTCGAAATGGATCGCTTCGAACAGGGCGCCGCCCAACGCCATGATCGTTCCCCCTTCGACCTGGTTCCGAAGGTTGGACGGATGCACGATGGTGCCGCATTCGAATCCCGTCACCAGCCGGAGGATCTCGAGGCGACGGTCCTCGTGGACCGAAACTTCGGCCACCGTGGCCACCCGACCGCCCTTCTCGAGCCCCACGGCAACACCCCACCCGCGGACCGGCCCCGGGTTCCGGGCGCGAGTGCCGGCGTGGGGGGTCCATTCGGCCCGGTGGACCACCGCCCTCAGCACCGCGGCGAGGCGGTCGTCGCCGAGATGGCGCAGCCGGTACTCGACAGGGTCGACTCCCACCCGGGCCGCAAGCTCGTCCATGTGGGACTCGCGGGCGAAGTTGTTCGCGGTGGCCGCGAGCGCCCGGTAGGAGCCCTGCGGGAGGGGAGATTCTGCGGGCTGGTTCTGGATCTGCTGGTTCGTGACCTTGTAGGGAAGACGAGCCGCCGCCGAGCCCGCGTTCAGGTCGTTGAACCGCCAGGCGGTGATCGTTCCGTCCTTCTCCGCGCCCGACTGGACATCGATGACCGCCATCGGCCGGAAGTAGGCCTGGGTGAACTCCTCCTCGCGGGTGTAGACGGTGCAGACCGGGCGACCCGCGGCCTTCGCGAGGCGGGCCGCTCGCACGGCGAGTTCCGCGGCGTGCTTCCCGCCGAAGCCGGAGCCCGTGGCTGGGACGACCACGCGCACGCTCGACTCCGGTATCCCGAAGGCGTCGGAGAGGGCGTCGCGGGCCCGGAACGGCGTCTGCGAACCCATCCAGACCGTTAGCCGCCCAGCCTCCCAAGCGGCGAGGACCGCGTGGGTCTCCATCGGAACGTGGGCGATGTAGGCCGTGGTGTAGGTCTCGTGAAGCGTCACCGGAGCGGCGGCCAGCGCCGCGTCCACGTCCCCCGCGACGTGATGGATCAGGTCCCACGAATCCTCCCCCTCGGCGGGATGCTGGCGGAGGAACTCGACGATGCCGCCCTCGGAGGGCTGGGGAGTTGTGTCCCATTCGGCCCGGATCGCCTTCAGCGCGGCGCGGGTCGTTAGGAAGTCCGGCGATGCGACCCCAACGAAATCTCCTTCGTGGACGACCGTGACCCCGGGCATCGCCGCGGCGCGGGAGAGGTCCACGCTCCGGAGCTTGGCCCCGTACTGGGGCGCGAAGAGCACCCGTCCATGCAACATGCCGGCCGGTCGGAGGTCGGAAGTGTACTGACGCGTGCCGGTCACGATCTCCCGGCCCCCGAGGTTCGCCGTGGGGTGTCCCGCCCGCGTCCACCCGGAGGGTTGGCTCAGCTGTGCCGGGGCGGTGATCGTCTCTATGCGATGGAGACCTCGGACGAGGTCGCCGATCCCGACCGAGCGAGCGCTCGACCCCGTTCCGGTACGGATCCTCCCGTCAGCGATCGCGAGATCGGCCTTGGGGACCCCGAGGGTCGTCGCGGCGATCTCCAGAACGACCTCCCGCGCGGCGGCCGCGGTCGTTCGGAGGTTCTCCCCGGCATCGGGCATCGACCGGCTGCCGAACGTTCCCATGTCCCAGGGAGAGACGTCGGTGTCGCCCATCGTGAGGTCGACCGCCCCGAGCGGCATTCCGAGCTCCTCCGCGACCAGGAGGGTGAGGGCGGTCCGCGTGCCCTGCCCCACCTCCACCTTGCCGGTGAACGCCCGGGTCGTCCCGTCCTCTCCAACGTGGATCCACGCGCCCCCATGGGGGGGACCGCCGCGACCCCACTCCGTGGGTCCCGGGCGCCTCGCGGGTAGTATGATCACAACTCCAGGGCCGAACCGCGCAAAGTAGTCGCGCTCGGTCGGGGGCGCGAGGTCGTACGGGCCGGGAACCGGAGCGCTCATGGCGCTCCCGAACCCGCCGCGCCTGACGACCGGGAGGCCCGCTGGATCGCGTCGATGATCCGGAGATACCCTCCGCATCGACAGAGGTTGCCGTCCATCGCCGCACGAATCTCCTCCTCGCCAGGGTTAGGGTTCCGGGCCAGCAGGGACGTGGCAGCGATGATCATCCCCGGAATGCAGAAGCCACACTGGAACGCTCCCGCGTCGACGAACGCCTGCTGGACCGGATGCAGGCGGTCACCCTCCGCAAGACCCTCGATGGTCGTGACGGAACGGCCCACAACCTCCCCGACGGGAGTGATGCAGGATCGGATGGCGACCCCGTCCACGAGCACCTTGCACGCTCCGCACTCCCCCTCGCCGCAACCGTACTTCGTGCCGGCGAGCCCCAGCTCCTCCCGCAGGACGAAGAGCAGGCTCCTGTCCCGGTCGAGCGCGATCGGATGGCCCACTCCGTTGACGCGAAGCCGCGAGGAGGCACGGGGCTGCGCGACGCGCTCGGCCTGGCTCATGAGCGATACCGAGCTCGACCGGCCGATGGTGGACCCGAACCACCCAAGGCCGGTCGAGATCCCATGTCCGGTCGAACCCGGCGATGATTATGACGATGCGGGGGAGGTGGCCTGCAACGCCTCCTGCTCAACCCGCCCGACCGAGGTATGCCCGGTGGGAGTCCCGAGGACGCGCACGAAGTGTCGAGCGTCGCGGACGAACGGGCACCCGACTGTGCTGCGAGAGGTTCGACGGGGGCGCTGTGGCTACAGCCGCTCCCCCCAGGAGGCCCGGTCGAGCAGGTCCTGGTCCGTGGCGCGCAGGCCGTCGCGCACGTCCTCTTCCGTGAGCCGGTTGACGTTTCCCCGGCGAAGAGCAGCGAGAACGTACGCGCGCGAGAGTGTCACGGCTGCGATCCGCTGCAGCTCCTCGACAATATGGTCCGTGACCGACCCGTCGCCGCCCTCCAGCATCGCGAGATGGACCGTGCCGAAGAGCACGTCCCGCTCGAGCCAGTACCGCAGGTACCCCGCGAGGGTGCGGGCGGCGTCCTCGGTGACGGCGGGGGGATGGTCGGGGGGAGCGGCGATGCCGAGCGAGCGTGCGACCCCACCCGTAGGGCGGAGCTCGAAGAGCTCCCACGCCCCCGAATCCCCGGCGAAGGCGACGGGGCCGGCCCGGCCATCGAAGACCAGTGGGAGCGATTCCAGGCCCTCCTCCAGCGGGGGAGGGTCCTCGGCCGGAAAGTCGTCCACGGTCGGGATCGGGATCTGGTTCCGCAACCGTCCGCGGACCTCCTCTTCCTCGTTCCATCGGCCCTCTTCGGTGAGAACCCGGGCGATCCGCCGCCGGCGTCTCTCGCTCACCTCGATCCGGCGAAGAACGGAGCGGTTCGCTCGCGATCGGAGCGCGGCGAGCTCGGTTTCGAAGCCGTGCGGCGGCGTCGCGCCGTCGGGGCCCTGGTATCCCCGGAGGGCCGCAAGGTCCACGCCCGGGCAGGTGAGCACGACCGTGGCCTGCAGCCGGACCCCGACGTGCGCGGTGAGCGGGAACTCCCGGCAGGGCGAGGGTCTCGCCGCGTGCGCGCGGCAACGGTTTCCCTCGAGGAGACGACAGGCCCCGCCCTCGGCGTGCGAGCCCAGGAACTCGAACCGGCCGCGGGAGACGAGCTCCACCGAGGGGACGATTCGCAGGAGGGGCGGTTTCTCGGCAGGGGTCACGAGGGGCTCGGCGTAGCAGCAGAGCCCACACCCCGGACGGCACGCGTACGAGAATCCCGAAAGCCCGGAAACGTCGACCGGGACGGGCGGTTCCTCGGCCGTCATGCTTCGGGTCGGTCCGAGGTCGTCCCCATCGATCCCACGGCCGGACACCTCCCCACAGATCCCACACTCTGGCTGCGCTAGTGCGGCTTCGCGGCCGCCGGTCGGACGGTCCGAACCACGAGGACCGGGCACGGTGCCTCCGTGACGAGTCGGCTCGAGACGCTCCCGAGGAGCAAGCGGCTGCCGCGCGAGAGTCCCCGCGTGCCGACTACGAGAAGGTCGGGGGGGCTGTGCTCGAGATGCGCCAGGATTGACTCCACGACCTTGCCCCTCAGATAGACGATCTCCGCCGACCGAACCCCCTTGGCTAGGGCCTCCCCCTGGGCGTCCTCCAGGATGCGATGAAGGGGCCGGCCTTTCGCGTCCGCCGGAACGAGCCGCTCCAGATCCGGTTGCGCCTCCTTCGTGGTCGAGGGAAGGACCGTGAGCAGCGTAAGGCGGCAGCCGAACCGCGAAGCCATCTCGATCGCTACGAGGCTCGCGTGCTGTCCGGTCGGCGAGGGATCGACGCAGGCCAGGATTCGCGCAAACATCGCTGCCAGCGTAGGGCAAGAAGAGCGGATTCAAAGCACGCGCGGGCGCCCGGACCCGCCGTCGGCAGGCCGTGGATACCGTTCAAATCCCTTTTCCCTTCCCGAGAGATTACCCGGGCGATGGTCGACCCCGGCCCCTGCCAGTTGCACGAGGTTGCGATCCTCATCGGAACGGACGAGTCCGAGAACCTCCTCCGGCTCGGCCGGAGCCCGATCGGGGACGAGTGCCAAATGTGCCACGTATGCCGGTCGGCCAGGACCTATGTCCAGCGGCGACTGGACGAACGGTCCGGCCAGAAGCTCCCCTCGGGCCAGAGCGCCGAGGCGGCCTGGCGCGAGCTTCAGGCGGCTGTCGAGAGCGCCAAGGTCGCGATCCACCGCCCCACGTAGTCGTCCCCGGTGCCGGGTGCCTGACGCAGAACCTGCGTCAGAAGCGGGGAGGCTGCTCTCGCGCCTTCACTGCGTCCAGCGGTGGCCGCCGCACGAACTCGCGGACGAGGTCCGCATTCGGAAAAAGGGAAGGGGGAAGGGGTTGGCTCGGCCGGGGATGTCCCGTACCTAGGTTCTGGAGGCTCCTAGGAGGACGGCGCTTGCACGACCGGTGGCGGGGTCGCGCCGCGCCCCGGTGCTGGGGCCGGTTGGCCGAACTCGGCGATCCAGGCCCACCGCGGGAAGTGACGTTCGATGTAGTAGTCGAGGCTCAGCCGGCTGGGGCCGTAGGTCGCGTTCACGAGGATCAGTCCGAAGAAGGCGATCGCGTAGATGACGCCCGTTCCGATGTCCGTGGTACCGGACCCCGAGGCGTACGATCCGCTGAACCCTTCGGGGACCGCCCAGATCAGCAGGCTGAGGATGACGCCTCCAGAGTAGGCGATCTTCCGCATCAGGCCGAAGACGAGCGCCAGTCCCAGGGCGACCTCCAAGGTCCCTACGGTGTAGACGATCAGCGTCGAGTTCGATGTGGCCTGAGTCGCCCAGAACGAATACCACCCCGAGAGCCACCCCGGCGCGGTCGACTGCGAGGCCTGGACGTCACTCAGGAAGTTGCTCACATACCCCGAGGTGAACTTCAGCACTCCATCGACCAACCAGGCCGCTCCGAGGAGTATTCGAAAGATCGTCTTCAGCGGGCGGGCGTGTCGAACCCACCAGCTCTTGCTCGCGACGTTGTTCTCAGTTGCTGCCACCACGGGTATCGCCTGTTCCGCCGAAGTCGGGGAGAGAGTATATGATTCGGAGGTCAATTGCGGCGAACGCCCGGCCACCCAGTGCGATGCGCGCTCAGCCTGCCAGGTCCGGGGACGCCGTCGGCGGACCGGACGAGGGCACCGGCCGGTACCGGCGCCACAAGGTCCAGAAGAACAGCCCGTAGAGCAGGTCGACCGCGAGAACGACCGGAAGCCCGATCTGGCTCACGAGGCCCGCGAGCGCGAACGGGAGCGTGGTCCCGAGCGCGAGCAGAACGAGATGAGGCTCATTTCCCCGACGGCCGATGCTGCGGCGCACCGCGAGGAAGAGGGCGGCAGCGACGACCAGCTCGATCGCGCCGCTCAGGAACGCCGGGAGGCCTCCTTCGGCCCCCAGCCCCGGAACGAGGATGAGGAGCGGAAAGAACGCGAGGCCGAGGAAGAAGAAAGTCCCCGGCCGGAACTTCGGCCGCTCCTGGGGCGGGTCGAGCCATCCCGTGGGGAGGCGGACCGCGACGAGCCAAAGCAGCCCCGCGACCAAGACCGCCCCGACGATCCAGGCGAGTTCGACTCGCCAGAAGCCTTCGATGAGCGCAAGGAGAACGATATCGACGCCGTAGATCGCGACCGCCGCCGTCGCCTCGCGCCTCGTAAGGAAGGGTCGCCCCCGGGTTCCAGGCAGGGCGAGACCTAGCAGAACGATTGGGAGGCCGACGCTGAGGACGATGTGGACCCCGAGGATGCCGATCAACCAGACCCAGTTGACGCCCGCGAACCGACCGTAGTGGCCGAGGCTGCCCACGACCGACGCGTTCGGGTTGAACAGCGTGCTCAGCGCGGTGCCTTCCTCCAGAAGCGCGTAGGCCGCTCCGAACAGGAGGAGCGATCCCCAGCTCTTCCCCCAGCGGACCCACGCCTCCCTGAGCAGGAGAACCCCGGGGCCGTACAGCCCCAGGTTGAGGAGGAGGAAGAGGAAGAAGCCGGGGGGAGAGACGGCGATCAGAGCCACCGGGCTCGACCCCGAAAGATACTCTGGGATCCCAGGGGTGAGGGTCAGCAGGAGAAGTACCGGGTGCCGTCGGAAGAAGGCGGCCGCCCGGCCGAGCGCCGTCGGGCCCCGAGCCGTGGGCATCGACCGGATGTCCGGCGTGCCCCTACTTAGACTGCACGCGCCGTTGGCGCGAACCCCCGGGGCGCCCCGCCCGGTCTAGGTTCCTGAAGGGGCGATGGAGCGGGAACTTCTTCTGGAACAGTTCCAGCACGCTGCCCCATGCGTCGTCGAAGTACTTCCAGCCGGCATCCCAGGCCGGCCCTTGCTTCCACCCGAGCTGGTCGAGGACAACGTGCGTCTCGGCCGGACCCGTGGCGACGAACCGCATCACGACCTAGGTCAGCTCCGACCGGATCTCGGGAAGGGCCGGCGGGAAGTTCCAGCTGAACGACAGCATCTCGGGGGGCCGGTAGCTGAGAATCCTGCAGGCCTCGCTGCCCTGGAGCCCTCGAGGTAGATCTGGCGCGAAGTAAAGCTCGAAGGGACCTCCTACGCGGAGCTCTATCCAGGACTGCTTGACCCACCACGCTCCGATTCCCTCGGTGGTGGTCCAGGCTCGCCACGCCCGCTCAATCGGCAGACCTACGGTCGTCTCCTTGTGGAGGATCCGTTCGCTCCGGTCGGGGGCGATCGTCAGGCCAGGGTCCCGGCGGGATATCAATCCCCCAGCAAACCCGCCGGCGGGTGGTGTCGCGGGCGGAGGATCCATCCCCGGGTCGAGGTAAGCGGCACGAAGCCGAGCCGTTCCAGGATCGGACGGCTAGTCTCGCGGGCGTCCACGGTAAGGAACCGGTATCCCCGACGGCGTGCGAACTCGGCCCGGGTCGCCACCAGGGCACGGTAGATCCCGCGGTGGCGGTACTGCGGCGCGGTCCCCCCGCCCCACAGTCCCGCGAACGAACGGCCGGGGGACAGTTCGACCCTGCCCGTCGAAGCGGGAACCCCATCCAAGTACGCCACGAACAGACCGAGGGCCGGATCCGAAAGACGATCCTTCATCCTGCCCGCGAACTCCCGTCCCTCCGGCCCAAACGCAGCATCGTTCGCGGCGATCGCGTCGCGGAAACGGCCGCTGTCGGTCACCTGACGGACCTCGACTCCCGGCGGAGCCGGCCACCGAGTCGTATCCTCCCCGAGGTCCAGTACGACGAGCGTCTCGGGTTCGTCGGGTGCGAAACCCTCCGCCTCGAGCAGCGCCGAGAGGTTGGCGGGTGTGTCGTGGCCATACAATTTCCACTCGACCTCCGTACCTGCCCGACGGAAGAACTCCGCTTGTGCGGCGACCACGTCGCGAGCGTTGGCGTCCGTGAGTCGCGAGAAGAGCACGTAGTTGTCCTTGCCGACCATCCGAACGATAGGACCGACCCGCTCCACCCGCGTCCCAGGATCCAC